>Ga0209156_10000151_pt1 | contig 55246 bp, 46 predicted proteins | sample GraSoiAngelo_124_FD_185881 | JGI IMG/M metagenome (GOLD analysis project Ga0209156, IMG submission 185881) | Grasslands soil microbial communities from the Angelo Coastal Reserve, California, USA - 14_0927_05_20cm (SPAdes) (version 2) | ecosystem: Environmental > Terrestrial > Soil > Grasslands... | reverse complement strand
CTGAGCGGACAGATCACGTGTCAAACAGGGGTGTCCGGTCAGATCACGGTGTCAAACAGTTGCGGCCAGGTCACTTGCCATCAACAGGGAGGGACTCGTGGGAGGGACTCGTGGAACAGGGAGGGACTCGTGGAACCCTCCGAGGGCGCGAGACGGCTCCTTGACTGCTCGCCGCCCGGCAGAGCATGATGCTGCCCGCGCGCGGGCGATCGCCGGAGCCGACGGGTGTGGGCGCCCCACGTTCTCCCCGCGATCGAGGGAACAACGCCTCGGGACACGATCAAACAGGGAGGAACCATGAACAAGGTCTGGGCGTCACTCGCGCTGGCCGGGGCGGCATGCTTGGCAACCGGGACGGCGCAGGCTGAGCCGGTCAAGATCGCCATCATCGAATCGTTGTCCGGCGGGCAGGCCGCCGTCGGCAAGATGTTCCTGACCGCGATCAACTATGGCCTGATCAAGCTCAACGACGAAAAGGTCTGGCCCGACGGCATCAAAGTCCTGGAGTACGACAATCAGGGCGGTCCCTCCGAAGCCGCCGACAAGGTGAAGGCCGCCATCAATGATGGCGCGCATATCATCGTTCAAGGCGCCTCGTCCGCCATCGGCGGCCAGATCACCGACGACGTACGCAAGCACAATGTGCGCAACCCCGGCAAGGAGATCATGTACTTCAACGTCGGTGCCGAAGCGATGGAGTTCACCGGCTCCCGGTGTCACTTCTATCACTTCCGCTGGAACGGCAATGCCGAGATCCGGCTGCGCGGGTTGCTGACGGCCATGAAGGATGCCAACACCCTCGGCACCAAGGTCTACGTGATCGGGCAGAACTACAGCTGGGGCCACGACGTCGAGCGTCTGGTCAAGGAGTATGCGAAGTTCGGCGGCTACACCGTGGTCGGTGATGTGATTCACGACGTCAACAAGATCCAGGACTTCGCACCCTACGTCGCGAAGATCAAGGAGACCGCCCCGGATACGGTGATCACCGGCAATTGGAGCAGCGATCTTCTGTTGCTGATGAAGGCGGCGGGCGATTCCGGCCTCAAGGTGCGCTTCGCCACGTACTGGATGGATCAGCCCGGTAACGTGGCGAACGCGGGCGCGACGGCGATCGGACACTTCAATGTCTCGAGCTTCTATCCCGAGGCCAATGGAGACGCGACGGCGAAGTTCGCCGACGATTTCAAGGCCAAGATGGGGCAGTATCCGGTGTTCATCCAGGGGCATACGGTGCACGGCATCTGGGGGCTCGGCGAGGCGCTGAAGAAGCTGAAGCCGGCCGACGGCAAGGTCAACGTCAAGCAGCTCGCCTTCGCCATGGAAACGGTCCGCTTCAACACCAGCATGGGTGAGGTCGCCATGCGCAAGGAGGATCACCAGGCGCTGCTGCCGTTGGTGGTCGCCACCGTGTCGAAGGACGCCAAATACAAAGTGGACGGCACCGATATGGGGTTCAAGCCGCTTCGCCTCATATCGGGCAAAGAGGCCGCGAGTCCGGTGCAGGCAAGCTGCAAGATGGAACGCCCGACCTCCTGAGGCCGGCCCCGCCTCTCCGGCACGGCCCCAACACCATTTCCCGGAGCAGGGAGCGTGGAATTCCTGGTCGTCTCGGTGCTGAACGGCGTCATTCACGGCCTCCTGCTGTTCATGGTGTCCGCAGGCCTCACGCTGATTTTCGGCATGATGGGCGTGCTCAATTTCGCCCACGCCTGGTTCTACATGCTGGGCGCCTACGTCGGGTTTACGCTCAGCCGCAGTGTCGGCTTCTGGGCCGGCCTGCTCGCCGCTCCGCTCATCGCCGGTGGCTGTGGCGGGCTCGTCGAGCGCTACATGCTGCGCCGCGTGCACAAGTACGGTCATGCCCACGAGTTGCTGCTGACCTTCGGCCTGGCCTTCATCATCGAAGAGCTGATCAAGCTGTTCTATGGCGATTTCCCCGTGAACTACGCCATGCCGTCCTACATGAAGTTCGCGGCATTCACCCTGTACGAGACGAACTATCCGTTCTATCGCCTGTTCATGGGCATCGTGGCCATCGTCATGTTCGCCGTGCTCTACGGGGTCCTGACCCGCACGAGAGTCGGCATCATCGTGCGGGCCGCCACCCACCGGCCGGCCATGGTCGAGGCGCTCGGCCACAATCTGCCGGTCGTCTTCATGAGCGTGTTCGCCGCCGGCGCGGGACTGGCAGGGCTCGCCGGTGCCGTTGCCGGCGCCTTCTTTCCGACCGGCCCCAACATGGCGGTCGATTTCGGCACCCTGGTGTTCGTCGTGGTCGTGGTCGGCGGACTCGGCTCGCTGGAGGGTGCCCTGATCGCCTCACTGATGATCGGCCTGTTCATCTCCTTTTCGGTCGGCTTCAACTGGTCGCTCTCCGACCTGCTTGCGCTGGTTGGCCTCGGCCATTGGGCTCGAGCGGTGGGAGGCCTGCTGACGCTCCAGCTGTCCACGATTGCCGCCAGCATGCCATTTCTGCTCATGCTGCTGGTGCTGCTGATTCGTCCCGCCGGCCTGTTTGGCGACCGCCAATGAGCGACGCGCGCCTGACTCAGGCCACCCACGGTGCACGCCGGCCTCGCGGACCCCGCTACCAATGAGCAGGTCTCGCCAGCTCGGTCTGCTCGCTCTCGTCGGGCTGCTGCTTGTCCTGCCGCTGGTGCTCACAGCCAACCTGATCAATGCGGCGATCAAGATGATGATCGCGGGGTTGTTCGCGCTCTCGTTCAGCCTCGCGATGGGACAGGCCGGCATGCTGTCGTTCGGCCACTCCGCCTACTACGGTCTGGGCGCCTTTGCCACCCTGCATCTGATGAGAGCCGTGGAACACAGCGTCGTGGCTTGGCCGACCCCGCTCATGCCGCTTGCCGGCGCCGCCGCGGGGTTCTTCTGCGGTCTCGGCTTCGGCTGGCTGGCGACGCAGCGCACGGGCGTGTACTTCGCCATGGTGACCCTGGCGCTGGCCGAGCTGCTCTTCACGCTGGAGCCGACCTGGAATTCGGTCTTCGGGGGCGAATCCGGCATCTCGACGATGCGGATGAACTCATGGTCGATCAACTTCGCGAGTGACACGGGCGTCTACCATTTGACGCTCGCCTGGGTCGTCGGTTCGACCTGGTGCCTGTGGGCGTTCACCCGCACGCCGATGGGGCGTCTCGCCCTGGCGGTACGAGACAACGAGCACCGCGTTCGCTTTCTTGGCTTCAACACGCATGGCGCCAAGACGCTCATATTCGCCATCTCGGCCATGTTTGCCGGGGTGGCCGGGGCCCTGCTGGCGATCGCCAACGAAGCGACCAACTACACCGTCTTCAGTGCCCAGGCCTCCGCCAACGTCGTCTTGCAGACCTTCATCGGGGGAGCGGGCACATTCTTTGGACCGGCCCTCGGAGCGGCCACCATGACGTTCTTCGCGCGCGTGACATCGGATCTGACGCGATCATGGTTGCTGTATCAGGGCCTCATGTTCGTGATCGTGATGCTGTTCGTGCCCGACGGCATCGGCGGCCTGATCGCCACGCATTCGCGCCGGCTGCGGGCGACCGCCGTCCGGCACCTCGTGCTGCCCTACCTGCTGTGCCTCACGGTGGGTGTTCTCCTGGCGGTCGGCGTCGTCTTCGTCGTCGAGAGTGTCCACGTCGTACTGTCGGATACCTACGCGGTGATGCGCCGCGCACATGGCGGCGCCTTGGTTTCCTATCCGCTGTTCGGCCGCCAATTCGATCCGCTATCGCCCTGGACCTGGGCCATTCCCGCGGTGTTGCTCCTCGCCGGCGCCGCGCTGCTGCCGCTCGCCAGGCGGCTGACCCGCACGGGGTGGCGCCGGGCCCTGAACGCGAGCGTGGCATGAACATCGCCGCCGCAGAAGCCCCAGTGCTCGTGTTGCGCGACCTGCACAAGTCATTCGGCGCGACGGCCATCATTCGCGGGGTCAACCTCACGGTGACGCGCGGTCAGCGTCATGGCCTGATCGGCCCCAACGGTGCGGGCAAATCGACCCTGTTCAATCTGATCTCCGGGCACTACGTGCCGAGCGCGGGCGAGATCCTGCTCAATGCGCAATCGATCGTGGGACTGGCGCCACATGCGATCAATCGCCGCGGTCTGTCGCGCTCGTTCCAGATCACCAACCTGTTCCCGCGCATGAGCGTGGCGGAGAACCTTCGAATCTCGGTCATGGGGCGGCACGGCCACCGCTTCACGCTCGGCCGTCCGGTGAGCCGGCTCGCCGAGGTGGCGGCCGGGGTGGACGAATACTTGGAGAAGCTGCGCCTCACACGCCGGCGCGACGACCCGGCCGGCGATCTCGCGTACTCGGAGCAGCGCACGCTGGAGATCGGCATGGCGCTCGCCACGAATCCGGAGATCCTGCTGCTGGACGAGCCGACGGGCGGCATGTCGCGCGAGGAGTCCGCCTATACCGTCGCGCTGATTCGCGCGGTGACCGAGGGCAAGACGCTGTTGGTGGTCGAGCACGACATGAACGTCGTGTTCACCCTGTGCGATCAGATTTCGGTGCTCGTCTATGGCGAGGTGATCGCCAGCGGCACACCGGAGGCCGTGCGCGCCCATCGAGGAGTGCAAGAAGCCTATCTGGGCGAGGACGTCGCATGACCGCGCTGCTCGAGATCGCAGGCCTGCACGCCCACTACGACAAGAGCCACATCCTCCATGGGGTGCATCTCTCGATCAGGGCGGGCGAAACCGTCAGCCTGCTCGGGCGCAACGGCTCGGGGCGATCCACGACGCTGAAGACGATCATGGGCTTGGTGCAACCGAGCGCGGGCTCGGTACGATTGGCTGGCGTCGATCTCGCGGGTGAGCGGGCGTTCCGGATCGCACGAGCTGGCCTCGCCTATGTGCCCGAGGAGCGCGAGATCTTCGCCAATCTGAGCGTCGACGAGAACCTGCGCATCGGTATGCAGGCCGCGCGGCCCGGTGTCCCGCGGTGGACGCCGGAGCAGATGTACGGCTACTTTCCGCTGCTCAAGGAGCGTCGCCACACCCAAGCCGGAATGCTCTCGGGCGGCGAGCAGCAGATGCTGACCATTTGCCGCTCGCTGCTCGGCAATCCGCGTGTGCTGCTGGTCGACGAACCGACCGAGGGCCTCGCACCGAAGGTTGTTTCAGTGGTGACCGACGTCATTCGCGACATCTGCCGTCAGGGCGTCGCCGTGCTGCTGGTCGAGCAGAAGCTCACCATCGCGCTCAGGGTCGCCGAGCGCGTCTACGTCATGGGCCACGGGCAGATCGTGTTCGAGGGAACACCGGCATCGCTGCGCGATGCGCCGGAGGTCCGGCGCACCTGGCTGGAGGTCGCTTGACCGACCGCCGTTCCACCCATCAGGTCACAGTCCACTCCAACGCGACAGGTGATGTCGTCACGAATCCGGGGCACGATCGAAGAGACGAACGAGGACCGGCAAGACGACGATCGAGGCGACGAGGCTCGTGACGCTCCCCAGCGTGAGCAGGAGTCCGAGACTCCACATACCGCGATGGTGCGCCAGCAGCAGCGTGGCGAATCCGGTGATCGTGCTGAGCCCATTGAAGGCGACCGCCAGGATGGTGCTCCGAGCGAAGCGAGGGCCGCCACGCGCCCGCGCCTCCATCGCGCGCGTGATGACGTTCAATCCGTACTCGGCCGAGGCCCCGATGATCAGGGGAACGCCCCAGACGTTCGCGAGGTTCAGCTTGAGCCCGAAAAGCGGCATGAGACCGATCGCCCACAGCGTGCCGAGCACCAGCGGAACCAGCGCGAACACGGTCTCGCGAAGTCGCCGGATCATGAACGCGCTGATGAGACCGACGACGACGAACGCGTACATCCCGCCTCGCCGATAGGCCTCCTCCATCCGGTAGATGGATTCATAGGTGATGATCGGCGTCCCGGTGACGTCCGCGTCGACGGACCGCAATTCGTTCACGAACCGGACGCCGCCCTCACGGTCCCAGACGTCGACCTTTGGATGGACATGGAGCAGGAGCCGTCCGAGGTCGCTGACGAACTTTCTGCGCACCCCGGCCGGGATGTCGGCGAACGTGACGGGTCGCGGATCCGCGTTGCGCTGAAGAAAGTGCAGCTTGTCCGTGAAGTCTCGACCGAGGTCGGTTTGGTAGCGCGTCAACGCCGCCTCGACCCGCGCGGGATCGGCACTGCGGACCGCCCGAAGGAGATCGACGAGCCCGCTGCGCAGCGTCCGCAGCTCGAGGCCCGCCCCGTCGCCGGCCGCTTCGGTCACGGCAACGTCGACGCGCCGCCGGAGCGCCTCCAGCGCCCTCGTGACGCGGCTGACGACTACTGGAGGCGTCGGGCCGATCCGAAGCGGCGCGATCAGCGGCCGGACGTCGCGGATGATCTTCGCTTTCGCGACCTGCTCGTCGGGGATGAAGAGCAGTGCGGTGTCGACGCTCGCCACCGACGGCAGCCGTTCAAACGCATCGCGCTTCTGCTCGAGCTCGGCCAGCGACCCCGCCGTCGACAATGCCGAATAGCTCGAACGGCCGTGTGTATCCACGATCTGTCGCTCCCAGACCACGGACTCCGTGCCACGAGCCTGGAGGTTGAGCAGGTTGTAGTCGAATCCCACCAGGCGCGCTGACCAGAGCGAGAACGCCGTCAGGGCGCCGGCGCCGACGAGCACCGCGGCCGGGTGCCGCGTGAACCACTCGACGAACGGCACGGTGGCGGGCGGGGGCGGAACCCCGTGGTCAGCGGCCGCTGGAGGCGTTTCCCCGCGCCGGCGATGGATCAAGGCCAGGAGCGCTGGAAAGACCGTGACCATGGCCACGAACGAGGCCAGCAGCGCCGTGCCAGCGATGAAGCCGAGCTCTTGCACCCCGTGGAAGTCCGTGACGATCAGCACGTAGAACGTCGCGGAACCGGTGAAGGCGCCGAGGGCGATGCCCGGGCCGGTACGCGCCGCCGTCACATCCAGCGCGTCGGCGACGCTCAAGCCGAGCCCTCGCTCTTCGTCGAACCGGAAGAGCACGTAGATGCCGTAGTCGATGCCGAGGCCGATCACGATCGAGACGAACATCACGGAGAATACCGTGAGATGGCCGACCGTGACCGTGACGAAACCAAGCGACCACGTCAGGCTCAACGCGAGAACCGCCAGCATGAGGACAGGCTCTCGGAGACGCCGGAACGCGAGCAGCAGCAGGCCGAGCGTGAGCGCGAAGGCCAAGACCGTTGCACGCTGACTGTCGTCGAAGGCGGCGCGCATCCCGTCGGTCGCCAGCGCCGGACCTCCGGTGACACCGGCCTGAACGCCGGGAAACTCGGTGCGCAGGCTCGCGATCTGCCGGCGAATCTCGTCGATCGCGGCCCGATCGTTCATGAACCCGCCACTGCCGCCTGTCGGATCGGCGAGGATGTAGACGAGGCTCTTGTCGTCGGACAGGAAATAGCCGGTGTCTTCGTCTCCTTCCGCGACCGCCAGCATCGCAGTCCAGGGCGATCGATACACCGTCGGGCGGCTGATCGCCTCGCGGAGCTGCGTCACCAGTGTCATGAGGAATCGGATGTCATCCGGCGTGGCGCTATCCTCAAGTCCGAGATCCAGAAAGTGGCTGGCGAACGCCCGGGCGAACTGGTGATTCACCGCGTCGAGAAGGTTCACCAGCCCTGGCGCCGAGACGAACGATTCGATGAAGGCCTGATGGTCGTAGATCTGCTCCCGGAGCTCCTTCAGCGCCGGCGTAGGCAGATACAGCAGCGCGCGCCCATCGATGTCCTCGAGCGCGACCCGATAGGCCAGGTGATTGAAGGCGATCGGCCCGGCGCGCAGCTCGCCGGCGAGGCGGGCCGCGAACGCCCGAGACTCCTGGGGCGTCCGGCCTCGTACCACGATGACGAGCTCGTCCAGCTCGCCGAACGCTTTCGAATATTCTCGGTAGCGGCTCACATATGCCTGGCCCGGCGGAAGCAGGTGAAGCTCGGACGTCTCGAATGTGAGTCGCGTCATCGTGACCACGACCGAGGCGGCGGCGAGGCCGAGCGCCATCGTGAGGACGAGGAGTGGGTGCTGCCCGCAGAGTCGCACGGTGCGGCGCAGCGCCCGGCCCACGGACACGTTCACCGCTAGAGCGCCGCCGACCTGCCGGTGTTGCCGGGCGCCGCGCGCCGGAAGGCGAAACCGTCGCGACCGACGGCCGCATAGCAGAGGAGGACACCCAGCCCCGCCCAGACCAGCTCGCGGACATGTCGGACGACCCCGAACGCGAATCCCAGCGTCGCCGGAAGTCCGAGCGCGCCAAAGACGGCGACCTTGCCGCCCTCCTGGGTACCGATCTTCGCGGGCACCATGAACAGGATCCCGTCCACGGTGATCGACAGCACCTCGATGGCGAGCGCGGTGACGATCGGCACGGGAATCAGGAGGAAGCGACAGATCCAGTAAGCCTCGAAGACGCCCCACGCATAGCCGAGCGTGAACATCAGCGTGGACAGCGCGACGCGACCCGGATGGCCACGGACGAATTCCACCGCGCGCGCTCCGAACCCGCGCCGCCACACCACCGAGATCAGGCCCGCCAACCGGGGCCACACGCGGAAGGCGGCGAGGATCGCGATCGAGAGACCGCCACCGATCGCCCACGGCAGCGCGGACGTCGTGGGCGCGAGCGAGATCCATCGGGTCGCGACGAGGGCCAGTCCGGCGGTGACGAAGAACGCCTGCGCCAGCGTCTGGGTCGACTTAGCGACGATGACAGAGGTCGCTCGAACGTCTATGGTGCGCGAATCGCTCAGCATCGCCGCACGCGCGACCTCACCACCGATCGTCGCGGTGGGCGTCAAGTAGTTGATCGCATCGCCGGCGACGCGGAGCCGAATGAGTTCACCGAGCGCGAAAGCGCCGGCGTCCTCACGCGCGAAGGCGAAGCGCCAGCCCAGCGCGTTCAGCAGGTGCGCGATGGCTTCCTGCCCGAGGACCAGCGCCAGGCCCCATCCCACCTGCAGCAGCGCGGCTCGCACGACGTTCATGTCGATCTGCCACACCAGGATGCCAAGGCTCAGCGTCCCCAGGCCGAGCAGCACCTTCTGAGCGGTCGTCATCGCGCGCGCTGGGCGCGGACCCCCACCCAGAGGCTGATCCAGAACAGGTTCGCACCGATGGCGGCGCTCCACACGAACCATTCGAGGCGCTCGAACGCCGCGAGGAACATGACGAGGTAGATGTAATCACGGCTCGCGATGCGCTCATAGACGCGCTTGAATCCGAGCCGACGCTCCGGCGGATAACGGTTGATCAGCCAGGATACGGACGCCATGCTCAGCACGACGCCGGCGAGGAAGACCAGCGCCGGGCCCGCGACGCTCATATCCGGGTGGCGCCGGTGCAAGTGCACCGTGATCGCGACGAACGTCGCGAGGTGGAGCACGTTGTCCGTCGCGATGTCGAAGCGGGCGCCGAAAGGCGACGTGAGCAGCTTCAGTCGGGCCACCTCCCCGTCGCAGCCATCAAGAATGCAACTGGCCCACAGCACCGCGGCGCCGAGCAACGCGTTCCACGAGCCCGCGCTCGCGAGGAGTGCCGCGCCCCCGAGCCCGACGAGGAGGCTCACCGCCGTGATCACGTTTGGGGTGACCGGCGTGCGGACCAACAGCCGAGAGAGGGCGATGGACAGCGTGCGATCGAAGCGTGCCAGGTACCCGTCACTCGGCTGGCGGAGCGAGCCGAAGAGCCGGTGCTCCGCATCGCGACGGCCAGCCGGATCGCTCGCGTCGTGCCAGCTGCCCGCCGGAGCCGGCGCTCGGACCGTATCCAAATCGGACACGGCCCAATGTGCGAAATCTCCAGACGCGAATTCGGCGCGCGTCAGCAGCGTCCGCGCGGCGGGATAGTAGACGCCGAGCGGCGCGCCCCGCGACACCCACGTCGTCGGCTGCCGGTCCGTCGCTCGCCGTGCCAAGAGCTCACGCATCTCGCACGGCTCGGGCACCGTGTTCGGGGCAATCACGAGCACGGGCGATTCGGGATCGAGCTCATCTGCCAGAGACTTCGAGGTCGTGGCAGACCCGACGTGTGTCCAGGACGTGCCGCTTCCGGCCAGTCGTCGCGTGCAGGACTTGGGCAACGTGTCGGACTCGGTATAGAGGATGATCCGGCAGGCGCCATCCAGCAACGCGACGGCGTTCACGGCGCGCACGGCGGCGGGCACCGAGGCCACCATGGCCGAGTGGCGTGGGACCGGAACGACCACTTGAAGACCCGGCGCGTGCCCCGCCGGGCCCGTGGACGCGGTCGCGCTGTTTGCGGACGCTTCCCGCGTGCGTGCCCCCAGGAACTGCAGGAACTCGCGCCCCTCGCGCAGTCGCCGACGCATGACCTGGCGGTCCGCGACCATCTCCTTCGCGATCGCAAAGATCTTGCGCGGCCGGAAGTAGAACCGCCGATAGAACTCCTCCGTGCTCCGAGAAATCTCGCTGCTCACCAGGTGCGGATAGGACAGCGCGCTCACCTGGGCGCCGCGATCGTCGACGAGCGCGTGTCCCGAGAGCCACCCATTGTCGACCGCTTGACGGAAGAGCTCGGTGCCGGGATACGGCGCGGCGATCGATACTTGAATCGTGTCGGGGTCAATGTCGCCAGCGAAGCGGATGGTTTCCTGGATGGTCTCCGCGGTCTCGCCTGGCAATCCCAGGATGAACGTACCGTGGATCTTGATCCCGAGCGCCTTCGCGCACTTCGTGAACTGCCGGGCGATGTCCAGGCGAATGCCCTTCTTCACGTTGTTCAAGATGTTCTGGTTGCCGGACTCGTATCCCACGAGCAGCAGGCGGAGTCCATTGTCCTTCATGATCCTCAGCGTCTCGTACGGAACGTTGGCTTTGGCGTTGCAGGACCACGTCACGCCGAGCTTGCCCAGACGCTGCGCGAGCGCCTCGACGCGCGGCAAATCATCGGTCAGCGTGTCGTCGTCGAAAAAGTACTCGCGCACCAGGGGGAAGTACCGCATGGCAAGCGCGATCTCGTCGGCGACGTGCCCGATGCTGCGTGTGCGATATCGATGTCCCCCGACGGTCTGCGGCCACAGACAAAACGTGCATTTCGACCGGCAGCCCCGTCCCGTGTAGAGCGATACGTACGGATGCAGCAGATAGCCGATCGCGTAGTGCTCGACAATGAGGTCGCGCTTGTACACGTCCACCACGAACGGCAGCGCGTCCATATTCTCGAGCACTGGACGGTCCGGCGTGTGCCGGATCGTGCCGTTCGACTGGAAGCTGAGCCCGAGGACAGCATCGAGCCGGCGGCCCTCGGCCACTTCCTTGATCGTGAAGTCGAACTCGTTCCGCGCGACGAAGTCGATCGCCGTGGACGCCGACAGCGCCCGCTCGGGATTCACCGCGACGTGCGCGCCGACGAATCCGATCCGTAGCGCCGGATTCTCGGTCTTGAGCGCCGCCGCCACACGCACGTCGTGAGCGAACGACGGGGTGCTCGTGTGTAGGACGGCCAAATCGTAGTCGACCGCCATCGGCCGGACGTCGTCGAGCGTGAGGTCATCGGGTGGCGCGTCGATGAGGCGGGAGCCCGGCACCAGGGCCGCAGGCTGTGCGAGCCAGGTCGGGTACCAGAACGATCGGATCTCGCGCCGCGCTTGATACCGCGCGCCGGCGCCGCCGTCGAAGCCCTCGTACGACGGCGGATGCAAGAACAGTGTCCTCAGATAGGCCCGATCGTCGGTCACGCGGATTCCTCCCATTCCGATGCGAAAGGCGCGGGCGCGGCGGATCGGCCGAGCGGTTCTCCCTTGGCCGTCTCCCTTGCACGCTCGAGACGGCCGTCCGGAAGAACGCGTAGTTCCGCATCGTTCCAGCGCACGGTGCGTCCCAGAAAGCTGGCGATCACCACGAGAAATGAAAGGACATCGCGAACCGGAACCAGCCACGTGTCGACCCAGCGAAGGTGCCGGCCGAGCGACCGAGACAGGGCGATGCGGCCGACGCACCGGAGGCTCACGTGCGCGGCCGTCGCGATGCCGGCGAGGGAGCCCCCCATACTCACCACGAGCCACAGGATCGACAGCGGGATCCCGAACGTGAAGAGCGAGCAGAAGTACGGCAGCGGTCGCAGCGTCCGAAACGTCCGCGCCCATCGAAGCTCGTGGACGAGGAGGCTCCGTACGTTCGACTCCGTGATGATGTTGTCGACGAGATACGGGACGAGCGCGACGCGCAGCCCGAGGCGGCTGACGAGCCGGCCGACCATGTAGTCGTCCGCGAGGTAATCCGCCAGGGCTTCGAAGCCGCCGATCGCGCCGAGTGTCTGGCGCCGGCACGCGATCGTCGCGCCAAACGCGTGACGCAGTGGCTCGACGTGGGTGCCGACGAGGGCCGCAGGGAAAAACCACTCGTTGATGAACATGGCGCCAAGCGTCGACGCCACGCCGGACGGCGCCACGCCGCGATACAGACACGTCACCAACCCGACGCGCGCTTCCTCGAGCGGACCCACGACGGCGTGGATGTAGTTGGGCCCGACGCGCATGTCGCTGTCGACGGCGATCAGGATGTCGTGGTTCGCGCGCCGAACGAGGTTGGCGAGATTGCTGACCTTCAGATTGTTCCCGATCGTCCGGTCGTCGATCACGAGCTTGAGCTCGAGGTCAGGAAAGTCCCGAATCAGCCGGTTGACGACGGCGATGGCCGGATCGTGTCGGTCACGCACACCGAAGACGATCTCGAAGCTCCGGTAGTCCTGCCGGCAAAAGCTCGCAAGGTTTTCGTACAGCTGCCCGTCGTCACCTCTGAGCGGCTTCAAGATCGTGACGGGAGGCGAACAGTTCGAACGCCTCGGGCGCGATCGGCCATATCTGGCCGCGCACGCGAACGCGGCCACCGAATAGAGCGCCGCGAATATCACTGGGCCGAGGAACAAGAGGTCGACGGAAGACATCTCAGCGCTCCATGTCGACAACCGTCCAGCTCACGCGCATTCATGCCTCCCCAGGCACACGGGTCTGATGAGCGGAGCCTCGAGGTGGCGAGCTGTACTAGCGACACGCCTCCTGCGGTGCCGGCCAGAATGCGGCCAGCGGCCCCTCTAGGCGAGCGTCACGAGCGAGCGCGTTAAGCTATCGGCGGAGCGCGAGGGGAGGCAGCAGGTCGAGGCGATGTGGCGATGAACGCGGGTCCTGCGAGCTCGATGCCGGCAAGGCGAGCCCACTGCGGCGCGGCATCGGGAACCGGCGGTATTTCAACGGCGCACACACTGACGATCGAGATGACCGCATTGTCGAAGTCATCGTCGTCCCAATAGCCGCCGATCCACGTCTCATCGGGCGGCGACGCATAGGCCGCGGCCACGAGGCCGAGGAGCAGCCCCAAGAGGACGACGATCAGAGGGGAGCGGCTGCGACGCACGCCGCATGATGGCCCTAATGCGGACGCCGGTCAAGCGCTACTCCGAGGTCCGGTGGGCAGGGCGTTCGACCGAGTGGCTGAAAACCTGGTGGGCAGGGACGGGATTGAACCGCCGACACCAGGATTTTCAGTCCTGTGCTCTACCAACTGAGCTACCTGCCCACCAGACGCGCAAGAATAGCAAAGGCGTGTGGGCGTGTCTATTCGACGGGCGCGATGACCCCGATGGCGCCCGTCTTCTCGAAGAAGAGCGTGACGATGATGACCTCGCCCGACCGGAGCTCGCGCGTGAGCTCGGAGAGAAGGACGCGCGGGCCCGTCGGCTCGAGGCGTACGAGCGTGATGCCTGGCACGGCCAGCCTCGCAAGCGGCGCGCCGCCGGCGTCCACGAGCTGCGCGCGCCGAGCGACGGGCGTCTCGACGCGCGTGATCGCGTCGTCGAACTTCCCCGTGCTGTCGATGTCGGCGAAGAAGACGGCGCCGCCGCCCTGCCGCACCACGCGTCCGTTCGCGGGCTGAATGCGGATCCCGCCGACCTCCGTGACCATCGGGTAGCCGACGCAGCCCGCGAGCAGGACCAGCGCCAGGACGGCGGGCGCGAGCCCGCGGCGAGGGTGCCTCATGCGCCCCTGAACGCGCCGTCGGCGACCATCGCGCGGAACGCGCGCTCGTACCCCGCGAGGGTGCGCTCGAGATCCTCCGCCGTGTGGAGCGCCGAGATCCAGCCATGGTTGGCCGAGCAGTCCACGCCGTTGTTGAGGAGCGCCGCGCGCAGGAGATGGTAGAGCGGGCCCTTGCGCGGGCGGTCGAAGCCGGCGAGCCCGGGCTTGCCCTCGAACGACACGTGGTAGATGGACGCCTCGCCATAGCACGTGCCGGGCGCCCCCGCGCGCCGGAGCGCGTCGGCGAGCGCGCGGCGCAGCTCCTCGCCCGACTTGTTGGCGCGCGCTTGGAGCGAGGCGTCCGCGCAGAGCTCGAGCGTCGCGATCGCGGCCGCCGCCGAGAGCGGGTTGGCGTTGAAGGTGCCCGCGTGGGCGACGCGCTGGCCGCGGTCCCAGTCCGGGTCGCCGCGGAACGCGAGCATCCCCATGAGCTCGCGCGCGCCGCAGAGGGCGCCGCCCGGCAGCCCGCCGGCGACGATCTTCGCGAGGGTGGTGAGATCGGGGGTCACGCCGAAGTAGGCCTGGGCGCCGCCGGGCGCATAGCGGAAGCCCGTGATCACCTCGTCGAAGATGAGGACCACGCCGTGGCGCGTCGTGAGCGCCCGCAGCTCCTGGAGGTAGCCCGGGATCGTCGGCGTGGTGCCCGCCTGGCCGCCCGCGGGCTCGAGGATGACCGCGGCGACGTCGCCGCGCCCGAGCGCGGTCTCGACTGCCTTGATGTCGTTGAACGGGCAGATCAGCACCTGGTCGAGCGTCGCGCCGGGCACGCCCGCCGACATCGGCACCTCGTAGGGCGGGTTCACGCCCGCGACGGCGCCGTCGTGCCAGCCGTGGAAGTGACCCGCGAACTTGAGAATTTTCGTGCGGCCGGTGTACGCGCGCGCCACGCGCATCGCCAGGTGCGTCGCCTCGGTGCCCGACATCGTGAAGCGCACCTGCTCCGAGCACGGGACGAGCGTGTTGACGAGCTCGGCCCAGCGGACTTCGAGCTCGTGGCAGGCGCCCAGGTGCGTGCCGCGCGCCATCTGCTCCTGCACCGCCTTGACGACGGCCGGGTGGCAGTGTCCGAGGAAGAGCGCGCCGTGCCCCATCCAGTAGTCCACGTACTCGTGGCCGTCCACGTCCCACTTGTGGGTGCCCTGGGCGCGCTCGACGTAGACCGGAAACGGCGTCAGGTGACGGATGTCGTGGGTGATCCCGCTGGGGATCGCGGCCCGGGCGCGCTCCCAGAGCGCGGCCGACTTGGGGTGTTTGGCGCGGTACTCCTCGTGGATTTTCATGGCCGTATGATACCCGAACGCCCCGCCCAGCGGAGGAGCTCGACGACGGCCGCGTGCGTCTCGAGCGGAAGGCCGTCGACGGTCGCCACGCGCCGCCGGGTGACGCCGTCGGCCGCGCCCGCCGCCACGCAGGCCTGGACCAGGCGCCGCTCGAGCGCCGCCGAGTGCAGGAGGTCGCGCCCCGTGAGCCGCGAGAGCGCCGCGGCCACGCCGTAGCCGCCCCAGTTCGAGACACCGGCGACGACGAGGTGATCGACGCGCACGACGGACGCGATCCGCGCTTGCAGGCGCCCGAGCCTGGCGAACCGCGCGCGCGCCGAGCCCATGCCGATCTCGTTGCCGCCGTCGCCGATGCCTACGGTGGTCGCCCCGGAGGGCGTCACGAAGAGGTCGTCGAGCGGCGCGTTCCAGGCGGCGACGGACTCGCCGCGCATATTGAGGTAGTCGCCCGCGCGGTTCCGTCCCGGGCGCTCGATGGCGACGAGGTGCGTCGGCCGCTCCGCGGCGAGGACGCCGGGGGCGACGTTGCCGTTGTCCGGATAGACGACGATGGGGCGCGGCTCGCCGAGGGTCTCGAGGGCCGCGGCGAGCACGGGCGCGTTCGGGCGGTCGGTGACGTATCGCACGCGCGCGCCCAGACGCCGAAGGGCGCGCCCGAGCACCGCGGCGCCGGGCGGGCCGTCCGTCTCGGGCGTGCCGGACGCGACGGTGAACCCGGTCACGATGAGCACGCGACGCGCGCCGCGGAGCGCGCGCGCCGCGGCGGCGGCCGCGCCCGCGCGCGCGATCGCGGCGATCCCACGCCGCCCGGGGTCGAGAGCCAGGATCTGGTCGATGAGGTCGGACGCGCGGCGGCGGGCAGGCGCCGTGGCCGGCGCGCTCACGGCTCGACTTCGTAGAGCAGGAGCTGGTACGGCGCGAGCAGCGGGACCTTGCCCGGCCCGCCGAACTGCGCGTCGGCGCTGTCGAGGAGGAGCCGCCACTTCGGGGACGGCGTGAAGTCGCGCGGCGTCGACCCGAGGTTGGCGACGACGCGCACCTCCCCGCCCGCCTGCGCCGCCCGCTCGAGCACCAGCATCGAGTCCTTGCACGCGGCGCGTGCGAGCGCCTTGTCGCGCGCGCCGAGCGCCGGGTGCGTCCGGCGTAGCGCGAGCCAGCGCGCGTAGTAGTCGCGCAGGGCGCGATGGCGCGTCGCGCGCGCGAGCTGGTGGTTCAGGCGCGAGCTGACGAACGTGTTGGGGGCATTGGGGTCGGGGACCGGGCGCGTCCAGCCGAAACGGCTCAGCTCGTCGGCGCGCCCCCGGCCGACCGCCTCGGCGACCGGCGGGTCGAGGAACGACGTGAAGAACTGGAAGGTGGCCGTGTCGCCGTACTCCTCCCCCATGAAGAGCAGCGGGACGGCGGGCGCGGCGAACATGAGGCCGGCGGCGAGCTTCGCGGCCTCGAACGGCACGAGCGCGCCCAGGCGCTCGCCCTGCGGGCGGTTGCCCACCTGGTCGTGGTTCTGGAGGTAAATAAGGAAGCGCTCGCCGCCGAGGTCCGCGCTCGGTGTCCCGCGCCGGCGCCGCCAGTACGTCGATTCCTCGCCCTGGTAGGCGAACCCCTCCGCCAGCGCGCGCGTCAGGTGCTGCTCGCCCGCGAAGTCCCCGTAGTAGCCGAGGGTCTCGCCGGTGAGCCGCTGGTGGAGCGCGTGGTGGAAGTCGTCCGACCACACCGCGTCGAGACCGAGCCCGCCCTGGGCGACGGGGAGCACGAGGCGGCGGTCGTTGTCGTGGGACTCGGCGACGAGGTGGACGCGGCGGCCGCTCCGCGCGGCCTCCTCGCGGACCGCCTGGGCGAACTCGGTCAGGATGTGCACGGGACTCGTGTCGTGGATCGCGTGGACGGCGTCCAGCCGGAAGCCGTCGATGTGGAACTCGCTCACCCAGACGCGGCCGTTCTCGACGACGTGGCGCCGCACGCCCGCGCTGCCCTCGCCGTCGTAGTTGACCGCGGGGCCCCAGGGCGTCGTCACGCGGTCGGTGAAGTACGGGCCGAACTCGGCGAGGTAGTTGCCCTCGGGACCGAGGTGATTGTAGACGACGTCGAGGAACACCGAGACGCCGCGCGAGTGACAGGCGTCCACCAGGCGGCGCAAGCCGCGCGGCCCGCCGTAGGTGGACTGGGGGGCAAAGAGGTCGACACCGTCGTAGCCCCAGTCGCGCGAGCCGGGAAACTCGGCGATCGGCATGAGCTGGAGCGCGGTGATGCCGAGGTCCGAGAGCGCCGGGAGGTAGGGGATGATCGCCTCGAAGGTGCCGGCGGGCGTGAACGTGCCGACGTGGACCTCGTAGAAGACCAGGTCGGCGAAGTCGCGGCCCCGGAACTCCTGGTCCGTCCACACGAAACGGCGCGGGTCCACGACGACCGACGGGCCGTGGACGCCCTCGGGCTGCCAGCGCGAGGCCGGATCGGGCCGGTGCCGCGCGCCGTCGAGCCGGTAGCGATACCGGGTGCCCTCCGGCAGCCGCGCGACGGTCACCCGGAAGAGGCCAGGCTCGCGCGCCGTGAGGGGCTGGGGGCGGACCCCCTCGAGCACGAGTTCCACCGAGCGGCAGCGGGGCGCCCAGACCGTGAAGGCGACGGACTCCCCGAGAAGGCTTGCGCCCAACACGCTCATACGCTCCAATGAGTCACCTATGGGCTCGGTGTTCGCCCTGGTCTTGCACACGCACCTCCCGATGGTAGTTAATCACGGCCGGTGGCCGCACGGCAGCGACTGGTTGTGCGAGGCGGCCTTCGAGTGCTATCTACCGCTCCTCGAGACGGCCCACCGGCTGGTCGCCGACGGCATCTCCCCCAAGTGGACGGTCAACCTCTCGCCCGTGCTCACCGAGCAGCTCGCCTCTCCCGAGTTCCAGAAGGAACTGTCTTTTTACTACGAGAACGTGCGGCGCGCCTGCATGGATTCGCGCGAGCAGTTCGAGCGCGCGGGCCAGAAGGAGATCCTCCGGCTCACCTCGTTCTGGGAGGAATTCTACGAGAGGATGTGGGAAATGCACCGCAGGATCGGCGGCGACATCCCCGGCACCTTCGCCGAGCTCGGGCGCGCCGGGCATATCGAGGTCATCACCTGCGCGGCCACGCACGGCTACCTGCCGCTGCTCGGGCGCGACGAATCGGTCCGGCTCCAGCTCCGCACCGCCGTCGAGACGCACCGCCGCCACTTTGGCCGGGCGCCGCGTGGCATCTGGCTCCCGGAGTGCGCCTACCGGCCGCGTTACGAGTGGACGCCGCCGACCGGGCGCGACAGCGGGCGCGTCCGGTGGGTACGGCCCGGCCTGGAGGAGATGCTCGCGAGCGAGGGGCTCGAGTATTTCGTCGCCGACGCCCACCTGGTCGCCGCGGGCGACCCCGTCTTCCTCTACCGCGACTTCGTGCCGCTCCGCTTGGGGCCGGGCGAGCCCGCCTCGTCCGTGCCCGGGACCCGGGGGCGCACGCCGTACCTGCCCTACCGCGTGGCGTCGCGCGGCGGCACCGGCAGCGCGGTGGCGTTCTTCCGCGACCCGAAGACGACGCTCCAGGTCTGGAGCCGCGAGCACGGCTACCCCGGGGACGCAGCATATCTCGAGTTCCACAAGAAGCACTTCCCCGGCGGCCTGCGCTTCTGGCGCATCACCGACAACTCCGGCGACCTCGGCCGCAAGCAGGTCTACGACCCGGACGTGGCCGCGCAGAAGGTGGCGCTCCAGGCGCGGCACTTCGTCGAGCTCGTGCAGACGACGCTCGGCGAGGCGAGCGCGGCCGGGCCCGCCGTCGTGTGCTCGCCCTACGACGCGGAGCTCTTCGGCCACTGGTGGTTCGAGGGGCCGCTCTGGCTCGAGCACGTCGCGCGCGAGATGGCGCGCGGCGGCGTCCCGCGCGGAACGCTCGGCGAGGCGCTCGAGGCCGTGCCGCCGCAGACGACGCTCTCGTTGCCGGAGGGGAGCTGGGGCGAGGGCGGGGACCACCGCGTGTGGCTGAACCGCGACACCGAGTGGACGTGGGACCGCGTCTACAGCGCGGAGGCGGAGTGGGTCGAGCACCTGACGGCCTCGGCGCGGGGCGACGGCGACCAGCGCCGCGTGCTCCAGCAGGCCACCCGCGAGCTCCTGCTGCTCGAGGCCTCCGACTGGCAGTTCCTGATCACGACGGGTGCCGCGCGCGACTACGCCGAGCGCCGCGTGGCCGAGCACTACGCCGAGTTCAAGCGCCTCTCCGAGATGCTGCGCGGCCTCCGCACCGGCGAGGCGCTCTCGAGCGACGACGCCAACATGCTCCGGCGGCTCGAGCGGGAGGACTTCTGCTTCCCCGACCTCGAGCCCGCGTGGGCCCTCGCGGGCGGGAGCTGAGCGCGGTGCCGCGACGGGCACGCGTCCTTGGGATGATCATGGCGGGTGGCAAAGGCGAACGCCTCCAGCCGCTCACGCGCGAGCGCTCGAAGTCGGCGGTGCCGTTCGGTGGCCGGCACCGGCTGATCGACTTCGTGCTCTCGAACTTCGTGAACTCGGAGCTCCCGTCCCTCTACGTGCTCGTGCAATACAAGTCGCAGTCGCTCATCGAGCACCTGCGGGTGGCGTGGCGCACGAGCGGGCTGCTCCCGAACTTCTTCGTGACGGTCGTGCCGCCCCAGATGCGCTTCGGCTCGGCGTGGTACCGCGGCACCGCCGACGCCGTGCTGCAGAACCTGAACCTCATCGACGACTTCGGCCCGGACGTCGTCGCCATCTTCGGCTCGGATCACGTGTACCGGATCGACGTGAACCAGATGCTCGCCTTTCACCAGGAAGCGGGCGCCGACATCACGATCGCCGCGCGCCCCGTGCCGCTCAGCGACGCCGTGAAGTTCGGCGTGCTCGGGGTGGACCGCGCCGGCCTGGTCCAGCACTTCGCCGAGAAGCCCGCGCAGCCGGCGCCGATGCCCGGGGACCCGACGCGTGCGCTCGTCTCGATGGGCAACTACCTCTTCTCGCGCCAGGCCCTCGTGGACGCGCTGCTCGCCGACGCGCGGCGCTCGACCGACCACGACTTCGGGCGCTCGATCATCCCCGAGCTCGTGCCGGGCGGCCGTGTCTTCGCGTACGACTTCCAGACCAACGAGGTGCCGGGGGTCAAGCCGTACGAGGAGCAAGCGTACTGGCGCGACGTCGGCACGATCGGCGCCTACTGGGAGGCGCAGATGGACCTGCTCGGCGAGTCGCCGCGCTTCGACCTGGACAACCGGTACTGGCCGATCCGGAGCGAGTACCACCCGGGGCCGCCGGCGCGCTTCATCGGGAGCGACGTCGACAACGCCCAGGTCGGCGAGGCCTCGCTCGTCAAGCGCGCGACCATCCGCAACTCGATCCTCGGGCGGAGCGTGTGGGTCAACGAGGGCGCGGTGATCGAGGACTCGATCGTCATGGACCACACGACGGTGGGCAAGGGCGCCAGGCTCCGGCGCGCGATCGTCGATCGCTTCAACATCATCCCCGCGGACACGGAGATCGGCGTGGACGCGGCGCAGGATCGGCGGCGCTTCCACGTCGAGGCGTCCGGGCTCGTCGTGGTGCCGCGCGGGGGCCGGCGCGAGTTCCTGCGGGGCCTCGAGGACTTTTGACGCGCGCGATCGTCATCCACGGCCACTTCTACCAGCCGCCCCGCGAGAACCCCTGGCTCGAGGCGGTCGAGATCCAGGACTCGGCGGCGCCGCACCACGACTGGAACGAGCGGGTGACCGACGAGTGCTACGCACCGAACACGGCCGCGCGCCGCGTGGACGAGCGGAACCGCGTCCTCGACATCGTCAACAACTTCGAGAAGATCTCCTTCAACGTGGGCCCGACGCTCTTCGCCTGGCTCGCGCGCCACAGGCCCGACGTCGGCGCCAAGATCGTCGAGGCCGACGGGCTGAGCGTGCGCGCCCACGGTGGGCACGGCAACGCGATCGCGCAGGTGTACAACCACGTGATCATGCCCCTCGCCTCGCGACGCGACAAGGTCACCCAGGTCCGCTGGGGGATCCGCGACTTCCAGACGCGCTTCGGCCGCGAGCCGGAGGGGCTCTGGCTCCCCGAGACCGCGGTGGACGACGAGACGCTCGAGGTCCTCGCCGAGGCCGGCCTGAAGTTCACCGTCCTGGCGCCCCACCAGGCGCGGCGCGTGCGGCCGCTCGCCGGCGGCGACTGGCAGGAGGTCGGCGACCGCGTGGACCCGAGCCGGCCCTACCTCTGGCACGGGCCGCGCGGGCTGTCCCTCGCGCTCTTCTTCTACAACGCGCCGATCTCGCGCGCGATCGCCTTCGAGAAGCTGCTGGAGCGCAGCGAGAACCTGGTCGCCTGGCTTCTTGCCGCGTTCGCCGACGACCGCGACGAGCCGCAGCTCGTCCACTGCGCGACCGATGGCGAGTCGTACGGTCACCACAGCCGCTTCGGCGAGATGGCGCTCGCCGCCGCGCTCCAGCGGCTCGAGGCCGACACCCCCGGCGTGCTCACCAACTACGGGGCCTTCCTCGCGGCGCACCCGCCGGCGCACGAGGTGGAGATCCGCGAGCGCACGTCGTGGAGCTGCGCCCACGGGGTCGAGCGCTGGCGGGCCGACTGCGGCTGCCGCACGCGGAGCGACTGGCACCAGCGCTGGCGCGCCCCGCTGCGGGAGGCGCTCGACTGGCTCGGCGAGCAGATCGACGCCTGCTACGAGGCGCGCGCCTCGGCGCACCTGAAGGACCCCTGGGCCGCGCGCGACGCCTACGTGGACGTCGTGCTCGACCGGAGCCCGGATCGGCTCGAGGCGTTCCTCGCCGCGCACCGGCGGGCGCCGCTCGACGCCGCGGCGTGCGTCGAGACGCGCAAGCTCCTCGAGATGCAGCGCCAGCGGATGCTCATGCACACCTCGTGCGGCTGGTTCTTCGACGAGATCTCCGCGCTCGAGCCCGTCCAGGTCCTCCGTTACGCGGCGCTCGCGCTCGAGTACCTCGCCGACCTCGGCGGCGGCCGGCTCGAGGACGAGCTCGTCCGGCGGCTCGCCGCGGCGCCGAGCAACCTGCCCGAGTACGCCGACGGGGCCCGGGTCTGGGGCCGCCTCGTCCGGCCGACGGCGGTGGATGTCCGCCGGGTCATCGCGCACTACGCGATCAGCGGCGTCTTCGAGGAGCAGCATGCCGACACTCGCGTGTACGCGTGGCGGATCGCACGCCTCGACGAGGCGCGCGAGACCGCGGACGGCGCGGCGCTCCGCGTCGCCCGCGTCCGGCTCCAGTCGGAGGTCACCGGCGAGACGCGGGAGGCGGTCTACGCGCTCGTGCACTACGGCGCCCACGACTTCTCCTGCGGGATCCGCCCCTGGGAGAGCGCGGCGGCCTACGAGGCGATGAAGACCGACCTCCTCCGCCGGTTGCGGGAGCTCTCCGTCACCGACATGGTCCGTGGCATGGACGAGCACTTCCACGGCGAGCCCTTCTCGCTGGCCCACCTCTTCCTCGAGGAGCGGCGGCGCGTGCTCGCCTCGGTCCTCCGCGCCGTCCTCGAGAAACAGGAGGAGACCTACCGCCGCATCTGGGACGAGACGCGAAAGCTCGTCCACTACCTCCGTCAGGTGGACGTCCCGGTCCCCGACGCGCTCGCCCTGGCGGCGCGGCACGTGCTCGAGCAGCAGGTGTGCGCCGAGCTCCAGCAGCTCGACGCGCACCCCGTGATCCCCGCGCGCGTCGCCGAGATCGTGGAGGAGGCACGCGCGCTCGGCCTGAGCCTCGACCTCCGGCCGGTGCGCTTCACGGCGAACCGCGCCCTGGGCCGGGCGCTCGAGGCGGTGAGGGCCGAGCCCTCGCCCGCGCGCGTGGCCGAGGCTCAGGCGCTGATCGAGGGCGCGCGCCGCCTCGGCCTCCGTTACGGCCACTGGGCCACGCAGAACCGCTTCTTCGAGCTCTGGCGCGGCAGCGGGCCCGAGGTGCGCCGCGCCCTCGGGCCGCTCGCGGACGCGCTCGGCTTCAGCCTCGCCCCGTGAGCCCGCGGTCGATCGAGCACCCGCGTCGCACGGTCGTCATCGAGAACGTCGCCCCCACGGTCGACGGCGGCCGGTATCCGGTCAAGCGCGAGGTCGGCGGCGTGCTGGAGGTCACCGCCGACATCTTCCAGGAAGGCCACGACGTGCTCGTCGCGTTTCTGAAGTACCGGCGGGTCGACGAGCGCGAGTGGCGCGAGGCGCCGATGCGGCACGTCGACAACGACCGCTGGGCGGGCGCCTTCACGCTCGACGCCAACGCGCGCTGGGTCTTCACGCTCGAGGCGCTCCCCGAGCCCTTCCGCTCGTGGCTGGCGGACCTCCGCGCGCGCCACGCGGCCGGCCAGGATCTGGCCAGCGAGCTCCGGGAGGGGCTCGACCTGATCCGCGCGGCGGCGGCGCGCGCGGGGCGGGGCGACGACCGGCGGCTCCGCGAGCTCGCCGAGCGGATCGCCCGCGCCGCCGGCCCGGCGGCGGCGGTCGCGCGGGCGAGCGATCCCGAGCTCGCCGCGCTGATGAGCCGACACCTCGACCGCGCGGAGGCGACGTGGGCGGAGCGCGAGTACGAGGTGGTGGCCGACTGCGAGCGCGCGCGCGTCGCCGCCTGGTACGAGTTCTTCCCGCGCTCCTGCGGAACCTTCAAGGACGCGCAGGCGGAGCTCGAGCGCGTGGCGGCGATGGGCTTCGACGTCGTCTACCTGCCGCCGATCCACCCGGTCGGGCGCACGAACCGCAAGGGACGCAACAACGCGCTCACCGCCGCGCCCGGCGACCCCGGGAGCCCATGGGCGATCGGCGGCCCGGAGGGCGGCCACACCGCGGTGCATCCGGAGCTCGGCACGCTCGACGACTTCGACCGCTTCGTCGAGCGCGCGCGGGCCCTCGGCCTCGAGGTCGCGCTCGACTTCGCCATCCAGTGCTCGCCCGACCATCCCTGGGTGCGCGAGCACCCGGAGTGGTTCTTCCACCGGCCCGACGGCACGATCAAGTACGCGGAGAACCCGCCGAAGAAGTACCAGGACATCTACCCGCTCAACTTCCAGTGCCCCGACCCGCGGCCCTTGTGGGAGGAGATGCGGCGCATCCTCGAGTTCTGGATCGGGCACGGCGTGCAGACCTTCCGCGTGGACAACCCGCACACGAAGCCCGTGAAGTTCTGGGAGTGGCTGATCCGCGAGGTCCAGGCCGCCCACCCGGAGGTCATCTTCCTCGCCGAGGCCTTCACCCGGCCCAAGATGATGAAGGTCCTCGCGAAGGCGGGCTTCACCCAGTCCTATACCTACTTCACCTGGCGGAATGAGAAGCGCGAGCTCATGGAGTACCTGACCGAGATCACGACGCCGCCGGTCGCCGAGTACTTCCGCGGCGCGCTCTGGCCGAACACGCCCGACATCCTGCACGCGACGCTCCAGCGCGGCGGGCGGTCGGCGTTCAAGCTGCGCCTGGTGCTCGCGGCGACGCTCTCGTCCCTGTACGGGATCTACGCGGGCTACGAGCTCGCCGAGAACGTGCCACGCGAGCCCGGCTCCGAGGAGTACCTCGACTCCGAGAAGTACGAGATCAAGCGCCGCGACTGGAGCGCCCCGGGGAACCTCGTGGATTTCGTGACGCGCGTGAATCGGATCCGTCGGCAGCACCGCGCGCTGCAGCTCTACACGAATCTGAGATTCTACGCCGCCGACGACCCGAACATCGTCTTCTACGGCAAGATGACGCCCGGGCGCGATGACCTGGTCTTCGTCGCCGCGAACCTCGACCCCTTCGCCTCCCACGCCTCGATGGTGGACGTGCCCATCGCCGAGCTGGGCCTCGGCCCCGATCAGCCGTACCGCATGCACGAGCTCCTGAGCGACCAGTGGTTCGAGTGGCGGGGCGCGCGGGGCTACGTGGAGCTCCACCCGGACGTGGAGCCGGCGCAGATCTTCGTCCTTCAGCGCTGAGACGGCGCCGCGGGGAGAGCCTGGGGCGGCGTGAACACCATCATCGTGGCGTCGCCGCCGTCCGTGTCGAAGTAGACGAGCAACCCCTGCTCGTAGAGGAAGATCTCGAACCGGCCCTCGTGCCCGGTCCGCGTCGGCGGGCCCCACCCGTCGACGACGAGCTTCTTGTTGAAGGAGCCCGGCTTCGGATCGAGGCGGAACGTGCGGACGACGTCCTTCTTGTAGCCCCCGGGCGTGAGGAGGCCGAAGCTCACCGTCAGCCGGACCACCCCCGGCGGCGCCTGGGCGCCCTGATAGACCCACTCCAGCGCGTCGTAGTTCTCGACCTTCTGGTTCTCGGCGCGTGTGGGTGAGCCGTACCGGGCGCGGATCGACTCGAGCGTGCTTTCGCCCGGCACGATCAGGCCCCAGTCGGAGGCCCGCGCCGGGCCCGCGAGCGCCGCGAGGAGCATGAGGACGGCGACGAGGCGCGCCCGCACCGCTCAGAAGCCGAGCGCGGCGCCGTCGCCCCGGGGATCGGCGCCGCCCATGAGCGTGCCGTCGCGGAGGACGATCCCGTGGGCGTGACCGCACCGCCCGAAGAACTCCGGCGCGGCCTTGACGCGGTGGCCCTTGGCCCCGAGCCGGGCGAGCACGTCGGCACCGACACGCGACTCGACGTACGTCGCGTCCGCGGGGTCATCGGGCAGGAAGGCGCCGATCAGGAAGCGCGGGCGCTCGATCGCCTCCTGGATGTCCATCCCATAGTCGAAGAGGTTCGTGAGCACCTGAATGTGGAACATCGCCTGGCCGTTGCCGCCCATCGTCGCGAAGCCCAGCACCGGGCGGTCGTCGCGCGTCGCGATCGATGCCATCAGCGTGTGGAAGGGTCGCTTGCGGGGCGCGAAGAGCGCCGGATGACCGGGCTCGAGGCTGAAGTGCCGGCCGCGGTTCTGCAGCACGACGCCCGTGCCCGGCGCCACGACGCCCGAGCCGAAGCCGTTGAAGAGGCTTTGGATGACGCTGATCACGTCCCCTCGGCCGTCGGCCACGACGAAGCCCGTCGTGTCGCCCTCGGGGTCGCCGAACGCGTACGCCCGCGCCTTGTCTTCGTCGAGGTCGCGCCGCCGCCGCGTGGCGTAGTCCTTCGAGAGCAGCGCCGACACGGGCACGCGCGCGTGGTCCGGGTCGCCGATCCAGCGGTCACGGTCGGCGTAGGCGAGCTTGACCACCTCGAGGAGGAGGTGCAGGTGCTCGACCGAATGGACCGGATACCCCACGAGCGCAAAGCCCTCGAGGAGGTTCAGCCCGAGCAGCGCCGCCAGCCCCTGCGTCGGCGGCGGCGGCTCGTAGATCCGCACGCCGCGGTACGTCGTCGCGATGGGCTCGCCCCACTCGCCGGTGTGCACGGCAAGGTCCTCGCGGGTGAGGAAGCCCTCGGGCGCCATGCGCGCGGCGATCGCCCCCGCCACGCGCCCCGTGTAGAAGAGGTCCGGGCCCTCGGCGGCGAGGTCACGGAGCGTGCGCGCCAGGTCGCTCTGGACGAAGCGTGCGCCCGGCGGCGGTACGCGGCCGTCCGGCGCGAACACGCGGTGCCACTCGGGGTCCCCGGTGACCACGCGGAATTCCTGGATCGCCTGGCTCGTGAGCGCGGAGATCGGGAACCCGGCGCCCGCGTAGTGGATCGCCGGCGCGACCAGCTCGGCGAGCGGCTTCGTGCCGAAGCGCTCGAGCAGCATGCCCCAGGCGCGCACGCAGCCCGGGACGCTCACGGTCGCCGGCCCGACGACGGGCAGGCGGGGGAGGCCGCGGTGCACGAGCTCGTCGAGGCCGGCGCGCGAGCCAGAGCGCCCGGCGCCGTTCAGGAAGTGCACGCGGCGCGTCGCCGCCTCGTAGTAGAGGCAGAAGAGGTCGCCGCCCACGCCGCACATGTTCGGCTGCGTGACGGCGAGCACGGCGTTCACCGCGACGGCGGCGTCGGCCGCCGTGCCGCCCGCCTTGAGCACCTCGACGCCGGTGAGGGTCGCCAGCGGATGCGCGGCGACGACCATGCCGTCCCGGCCCATCGCGACCGGGCGGTGCGTGTAACCGATCTGCGGCATCAGACGGATCCCCCGGGGGCGGCGAAGAGCTTGGCGATCTCGTCCTGGGCGAACACCGGCAGCGGCTCCTGGCGGCTGCCCTGGACGAGGACGACGCCCTGCTCGCGCGGTACGACCTGCCCGATGAAGTGGCTGTCGATGGACTCACGCGCGAGGGCGTGGATGACGATGCCGGCGTCCGCGGGGGCGAGCGTGAGCAGGAGCGCCCCCGAGGCGATCGTGCCGAGCGGATCCAGGCCGAAGGCCGCGCAGAGCTCGCGCCCCTCCGGCAGGATCGTGAGGCGGTCGCGGTCGATCCGCAGCCCGACGCCCGCCGCGTCGGCCAGCTCGTGCAGGGCCGTGGCCACGCCGCCCTCGGTCGGGTCGTGCATCGCGTGGACGGCCGCCAGCTCGCAGGCGATCTCGACCTCGGGCAGGACGCTGAGGCCGGGCGTTCGGAGGAAGGCCTTCGCCCGCCGGACGACCGCGGGGCGCACGCCCCGCGCCAGGAGCTCCGCTTCCCTCTCGCGCGCGATGATGGCGGCCCCCTCGAGCGGCACGCCCTTGGTCAGCACGACCGCGTCGCCGACGCGCGCACCGCTCGTCGTCACGAGCTTGTCCTTGGCCACCTCGCCCAGCATCGTGCCGGCGATCACGACGCGATCGAGGCCGTGGGCGACCTCGGTGTGGCCGCCCACGAGCGCGACGTCGAGCTCGTCGCACGCCGCGTGGAGGTCCGCGAAGAGCCGCTCGACCGAGTCGTCGGTGGTCCGCCCTTCGGGCAGGAGGAGCGTCGCGAGGAACCAGCGCGGGCGCGCGCCGCGCACCGCGACGTCGTTGGCGTTCACCTGGAGGGCGTAGCGCGCGATGTCGTCGGTCGCGAACGTGATCGGATCCGTCGTCGCAACGAGGTAACGGTCGCCGAGGTCGATGACCGCGGCGTCCTCGCCGACCTTCGGCCCCACGACGACACGGGGGTCCTTCACGGGACGCTTGTCGAGGAGCGCCTGGAGCGTCGTTGCCCGGAGTTTCCCGACGGGCAGGCTGGGCATGGCGGCGACGAGTAGTATACACGCGTGAGCGCCGGCGCCCAGCGCGCGAGGGCCGTCGTCGAGTGCGTGCCGAACGTCAGCGAGGGGCGCGATCGCGCCGCGCTCGAGGCATTCGCCGCGGCCATCGCGGGGGGTCGCGGGCGCGACGCTCGCGAACGTCCACGCGGACGCCGACCACCAACGCTCGATCTTCACGATCCTCGGCGCCCCGGACGCCGTCGGGGCGGCGGCGCTCGCCCTCGCGGCGCGCGTCGTGGAGATCGTCGACATGCGTCGCCATCGGGGTGTCCACCCGCGCCTCGGCGCCCTCGACGTGCTCCCGTTCGTCCCGCTCGTCGGCGTCGGGACGGCCGAGGCCGTGGCCCTCGCGCGGCGCGTCGGCCGCGCGATCGCCGTCCGCCACGCGCTCCCCGTCTGGTACTACGGCGCGGCCGCGACGCGCCCGGGGCGCCCCACGCCGCGCGAGCTGCGCCGGGGCGAGTATGAGGCCGCTCGCCGCGCGGCTGGCGACGCCCGACGGTGCGCCCGACGACGGGCCCGCGCGCTTCGATCCTCGCTCGGGCGCCGTCCTCGTCGGCGCCCGCGACGTCCTCGTCGCCTTCAACGTCTGGCTCGACGGAGGGGACGTCACGATCGCACGCGACGTCGCCCTGCAGGTCCGCGAGTCGTCGGGCGGGCTCCCCGCGGTGCAGGCGATGGGCGTGCCTCTCCCGAGCCACGGCGTCGCCCAGGTCGCGCTGAACCTGCTCGACTACCGCCGGACGCCGATTCCGCTCGCCTTCGACCGCGTCGTCGAGGCGGCGCGGCACCACGGCGTCGGCGTCCGCCGCGCCGAGCTGGTCGGCCTGGCGCCGAGGGCCGCGTTCGCCGGGCGCAGCCCGGCATCCGTTGGCTCGCAGACTTCGGGCCCTTGCTCGAGCTCGAGACCTACCTCTAGGACGCCTCCGAGCAGGTCCGGCGCCTAGGCGAGGAGCTTGAGCAGGTCGGCGGTGAGGTCATAGAGCTGGGCGCAGCCCGACACGCCGCCGAGGTGCGCCTGAATGCGCTTGCGGAGGCCCGCGTCCGCGGTCTCGCCGAGGAGCGCCGAGATCTTCTGCTGGGGCAGAGAGCAGATGCCCATGTACGGGAGCTTCGGCGTGACGTGCTCCGCGCGGACGATCGCCCCCGTCGCGAGGTCCACTTCGTACGTGACCTCGAAGCCGTGGACGTTGTCGTGCATGGAGTGGAAGAGCCGCAGGCGCCCGTCGTGGCGCTCGAGACGCGCCACCTTCGTACGCTCGAATACCTTGTGCTGGCCGGCCTTCGGGCTGTAGAGCTCGGGCCGCATCGGCGACGCGATCGTGCGTGTGCCGAAGAGGGCCCGGCCCGCCGCGCTGTAGGTGAAGCAGGAGTCCGGCAGGTCCGCCCAGCCCGTCGTGTCGAGCTGCCAGCATTCCCACGGGTCGCCGCCCCCGGCGCGCGCGGCGCGCTCGGGCGGGAGCTTCGCCACCTGACGGGCGAGACGCGCGACCTCGATGAGGCCGTCCAGCGCGAGCGCGGCGCCCGCGCCGGCGCCGGTCGCCTGCGCCGCGCGCCGGGTGAGGCCCGCGACCAGCCGGTCGCCGGCGAGCGCTCCGACCCCGCGGGCCACCGTCGGGTCCACGGCGCCGCGCACGGCGAGGCAGCGCGCCGCGCGGATGGCGTACGTCGGCGACGGGAGCGCGACGACCGACACCTCGAGGGCGCGGTCGGGGTCTTCCAGCACGACGGTGTGGGTGAAGGCGTCGTCGTGGGTGTTGTCCACCCAGCCCCGCGTCACGCGCTCGTAGCGGTCGCGCCCGTGGAGCACTGCCGGTTCGATCACCTCAGCGCCCCGTCGCGCGCGTGGCGTCGCCGAGGTACTTCTCGGGCTCGCGGTCGAACGCCTGCTTGCAGCCGACGGCGCAGAAGTAATAGGTCTGCCCCTTGTAGGTGGACTGCGCCGCTGCCTTCGCGGGCTCGACGGTCATCCTGCACACCGGATCACGCGCCATGGCTCGCCCTCCATCGCTTCAGCCTGAGGCTGTTCGTCACGACCGACACGGAGGAGAAGGCCATCGCGGCGCCCGCCAGGATCGGCGAGAGCAGCACGCCCCAAAGCGGGTAGAGCACGCCCGCCGCGACCGGGATCAGCACGGCGTTGTAGCCGAACGCCCAGACGAGGTTCTCCTGGACGATGCGGATCGTCCGGCGCGAGAGCTCGACGGCGGCCACGACGCCCCGGAGATCGCCGCGCATCAGCGTGACGTCCGCCGCCTCGATCGCGACGTCGGTGCCCGAGCCCATCGCGATCCCGACCTCGGCCTGCGCCAGCGCCGGCGCGTCGTTGATGCCGTCGCCGACCATCGCGACGCGGCGCCCCTCGCCCTGGAGCCGCTGGATCTCGCGCGCCTTGTCCTCCGGCAGGACCTCGGCGAGCACGCGGTCCACGCCCGCCTGCCGGGCGATGGCCTCCGCGGTGAGCCGGTGGTCGCCAGTGAGCATCGTCACCTGGAGGTCGAGCCTCTGGAGCCCGGCCACGGCGGCCCGTGCCTCGGGCTTGAGGGTGTCGGCCGCGGCGACGAGGCCGAGCGCCCGGCCCGCGAAGGCCAGGTACACCACGGTCTTGCCCTCGGCCGAGAGCGCCTGGGCCCGCGGCGCGAGCGCCGCGACGTCGATGCCGCGAGCATCCATGAGCGCACGGTTGCCGAGCAGCACGCGGCCGTCGGCCGCCACCGCGTCGACCCCCTGACCGGGGACGGTCGTGAACTCGGCGATCGGCGGCAGCGCGAGCCCCCGCTCCTTGGCGCGCGCGACGATCGCCTCGCCGAGCGGATGCTCCGAGCCCTGCTCCGCGGCGGCCGCGAGCGCCAGGACGTCGTCTTCCGCGACCATTTCACCGCTCGCCTCGGCCGTCGAACGTCCGGCGGCTCGCACCGCCATTTCACCGCTCGCCGAATTGGGCACGACGTCGGTCACCGTGGGCTTCCCGAGCGTGAGCGTGCCGGTCTTGTCGAAGACGACCGTGTCCACGCGGTGCAGCCGCTCGAGCGCCGCGGCGCTCCGGATCAGCACCCCCACCTCGGCGCCGCGGCCCGTGGCGACCATGATCGCCGTCGGCGTCGCAAGCCCCATCGCGCACGGGCAGGCGATGACGAGGACCGCGACCGCGTTGGTGAGCGCGAACAGGCCGGCCGGCTCGGGGCCGACGAGCCACCACGCGACGAACGTGAGCGCCGCGAGCGTCAGGACGATGGGCACGAAGACGGCCGCCACCCGGTCCGCGAGCCGCTGGATGGGAGCGCGTGAGCCCTGGGCCTCGGCCACGAGCGCGATGATGCGCGCGAGCGTCGTCTCGGCCCCGACGCGCGCGGCGCGAAAGACGAAGCTCCCCGTCCGATTGATGGTCCCCGCGAACACCTTCGACTCCGGCGCCTTTGCCACCGGCAGGCTCTCGCCCGTCAGCATCGACTCATCCACCGTGGAGGCGCCCTCTGTCACGAGGCCGTCCACCGGGATCCGCTCGCCGGGCCGGATCCGCACGAAGTCGCCGACGACGACCTCGGCCGTCGCCACGTCCGCCTCCTGCCCACCGCGGATGACGCGCGCCGTCCGCGGCGCGAGCGTCACGAGCCGCCGGATGGCCTCGGAGGTGCGCCCCCGCGCGCGCGTCTCGAGCCAGCGGCCGAGCACGACGAGCGCGATGACCACGGCGCTCACGTCGTAGTAGGTCGTGCGCATGTGGCCGGCGAACGAGTGCGGCCAAAGCGTCACGGCGAGGCTCTCGAAGTAGGCCGCGGAGGTGCCGATCGAGACCAGCGTGGACATGGACGCCGAGCGGTAGCGCAAATCGTGGAGGAAGCCCCGGTGGAATGTCCAGCCGACCCAGAACTGGACGGGCGTGGTCAGGACCAGCAGCAACCACGGGTTCTGGAGGAACGCGGGCACGCCGGGCAGGACGTGCGCCATCCCGCCGACCAGCACGGGCGCCGAGAGGACCGCACCCACGAGGAACTTCCACTTCTCGCGCCGCTCGCCGACGTCGCGCTCGGCGCGCTCGCGGTCCACCGCGTCGTCCGCCGCGCCCGCGTCGGCCGGCGACCGCGGTGGCACGAGCTCGTAGCCCACTGCCGCGACCGCCTCGCGCAGACGCTGGACGTCGGTCCGGGTCGGGTCGTAGGCGATCGTCGCCTGCTCGGTCGCCAGGTTGACCCGGGCCGACTCGACGCCGGGAACGCCGCCGAGCGCCTTCTCGACCTTCCCGACGCACGCGGCGCAGTGCATTCCGCGGACGGGCGCTGTGACCCGCTCCATCACTTCCCCCGGAACCGCGCGAACACGTCCAGCAGCTCGTCGATCTTCTGCTGACGCTCGCTCCTCGAGCCCGAGCGCAGCGCGTCGGCCACGCACGACTCGACGTGCCGCCCGAGCAGGAGCTTCTCGACCTGCTCGAGGGCGCCCTGCACCGCCGAGATCTGCAACAGGATGTCCACGCAGTAGGCCTCGTGCTCGATCATCCGCTGGAGGCCCTGCACCTGACCCTCGATGCGGCGGAGCCGGCCGAGCGCCTTGGTCTTGGTCGCCTCGTTGAGCATCCTATACCCCCAGGGGGTAGTGTGCGCCCCGGGTCCGCGCGTGTCAACCGCGGTGTGCCGCCGCCTCCCCTCAGAGGTCGAAGAGGGAGGGCTGCTCCGCGGTCGCGACGGGCTTGCGGCGGGAGGCGGCGGCGGCCTTCCGCCGTTTCTTCGTCCTGGCGGCGTCGGCGGGGGCCGGCCGGGGAAGCTTCCAGCCCTTCTGCTGGGCGATGCGCTCGCCCTGCTTCACGACCAGAAGGTCCACGAGGCGCGCGAGCGGGTTCCGGAGGAGACCGACGTACTTCTCCCAGTAGCGGGGTGAGTGGGCGAGCGTGCGCATCCGGTCGAGGGCCAGCGAGAGCGCGCTGCGGTCGCCCTTTTTCGCCGCGAGCTTGAGGTCGGCGAGGATCCTCGCCTGGCTGACGCGCGAGGGCGGCGTGCGGGCGCCTGTCATGCCTCGCCTCCGCCGCGCAGCCGGATCTCGTACCCCTCGCGATCGGCGTGCGGCGGCATCGCCTGGACCGTCACCTTGCGCCCGAGCGACGCGGCGAGCCGCTCGAGCCCCTCCCGCCCGTCGCCCTCGAGGTGGCGGGCGAGGTCCGGGTGCACGCGCACGACGACCTCGCGTCCGCCCGCCTCGTCCGCCGCCGCCACCTTCGCCCTCACGGCGCGGAAGATCTCGGCGGCCAGCGTCGCGTCGGCCTTGATGACGCCACTGCCCTTGCAGGTCGGGCACCCCGTGGAGAGGAGCCCGCGGAGGTCCTGGCGCACGCGCTTTCGGGTCATCTCGACCAGGCCGAGCTCCGAGATCTGGAGCACGTTGGTGCGCGCCTTGTCCCCGGCGAGCGCCTTCTTGAGCGCTTTTTCGACCTGCTCCCGGTGCTCCTCGTGCTCCATGTCGATGAAGTCGATGATGATGATGCCGCCAAGGTCGCGGAGCCGGATCTGGCGGACGACCTCGCCCACCGCCTCGAGGTTGATCTTGAGCACGGTCTGGTCGAAGTCCCGCTTACCGACGTACTTGCCCGTGTTCACGTCGATCGAGACGAGCGCCTCGGTGTGGTCGATCACGATGTAGCCGCCGGACTTGAGCCACACCCGGCGCCGGAGCGCCTTCTCGATGTCCTTCTCGATGCCGAACGCCTCGAAGACTGGCTGGCGGTCGTCGTGGAGCCGCACGCGCCCGGCGAGCGCGGGCACCAGGGTCTCCACATACCCCAGGCACTTGTCGTAGACCTCCTTCGAGTCGATGACGAACTCGTCCACCTCGGGCGAGAAGAGATCACGCACGACGCGGAAGATGAGGTCGCCTTCCTCGTGCAGGACGGCCGGCGCCTGCCCGTGCTCGTACCGGGACTGGATCTGCGCCCAGAGGCGGGAGAGGAACTCGACGTCGGCGGCGAACTCCGCCTCGCCCTTGCCCTCGGCGTTCGTGCGGAGGATGAACCCGCCCGGCGGGAGCGGGAGGCTCCGGAGCGCCGCGCGCAAGCGGTCGCGCTCCTGCTCGTCGCGGATCCGCCGGGAGACGCCGACGTGACGGGCCTGCGGCATGTAGACGACGTACCGGCCCGGCAGCGAGATGAACGACGTGATGCGGGCGCCCTTCGTGCCGAGGGACTCCTTCGAGACCTGCACGAGGACCTCCTGCCCTTTGCGGAGCAGGTCCTCGATCGGGACGTCCGTCTCGCGGTGGCGCTCCGTCTCCTCGACGTCCACGGTATCGGGGTCCCCGAGGCCGGGGCCGCCATCCTCGTCGGCGCCCGCCAGCATGGCGCGCGCGTAGTCGCCGAGGTTGGTCGTGTAGTCGCCGGCGTAGAGGAAGGCGTCCTTGTGGAGCCCGATATCCACGAACGCCGCCTGCATGCCCGGCAGCACGTTCGTCACGACGCCCTTATACACGCTACCCACGATCGAACGGTGACGGTGCCGCTCGACGTAGAGCTCGGTGAGGAGATTACCCTCCTGAACCCCGACGCGCGTCTCGGCGATTCCAGCGTTGACGACGATCCGTTTGCCCACGGCAGCACCTCTCCGACGCCCGCGCCACGTCGCGACGGCGCCTCCCGTGGACCGGGCGTCTCATTGGAACTGCCGCATCCGAACCGAGAGGAGGAGGCCGAGCCCGATCAGCGAGGTGACCATCGAGGAGCCACCGTAGCTCATCAGGGGCAGCGGGATCCCGACGACGGGCAGGAGCCCGGTCACCATGCCCACGTTGATCAGCACCTGGGCCGCCAGCAGCGACGTGGCGCCGAGCGCCACGAGCCGGCCGACGGGCTCACGCGCGGATGCGGCGATGTCGAAGCCCCGTAGCAGGAGCAGGACATAGCACATGAGCAGGACGAGACAGCCGACGAATCCCCACGTCTCGGCGAACACGGCGAAGATGAAATCCGTATGACGCTCCGGGAGGAAGGCCAGCCGGCTCTGTGTCGCGCCGGCCACGCCCTTGCCCAGGAGCTGACCCGACCCGATCGCGATCTTGGCCTGGATCACGTTGTACGCGCTCCCGAGCGGGTCGCGGAACGGATCCAGGAACACGAGAATGCGTTCCCGCTGGTAGTCCTTCAGCACGAGCCAGGCCAGCGGCAGCGCGGCCAGCCCGGCGATGGCGCCGGCGCCGAGCAGCCGGAGGCGCAGACCGGCGCCCACTAGCAGGACGACCAGGACGGGGAAGAGCAGCAGCGCGGTCCCGAGGTCCGGCTGCTTGATGATCACCACGAACGGCACCGCCGCGATGGGCAGCGCGACCAAGAGCGTGTTCGCCCCGATAGGCTGCGCCCACCGGGACGTGACGGCCCACACGGCCATGAGCACGAAGCAGACCTTGAAGATCTCCGAGGGCTGGACGGTCAGCGGCCCCAGCGCGATCCACCGCCGGGCGCCCGAGACCGACCGCCCGAGCGCCCAGACGAGTGCCAGGGCCGCGAGGCCCAGGAGATAGATGCCCGGCGCCGCCCGCACGAGCCGCCGGTAGTCGAGGCTCGCCACGACCACGAGCGCCACGAGGCCGACGCAGAACCACGCGGCCTGACGCCACGCGACACCGCCGCCGGCGCGCCCCACGTGCAGGTTCGCCAGCGTGAGCATGCTCATCGCGAACACGAGGACGGCGGCCGCGAGCAGCGCCCAGTCCACGTTCTGGAGGAGCCGTCGGTCGAACCGCATCATGACCTTCGCCGTCACCCGCGGACCTCCACGGCCGCGACCTTCTCGAGGAAGATCGCCTGGAGGATCCGGCGCGCGATCGGCGCCGCCACCTGCCCGCCCTTGCCACCGCGCTCGACGAGCACGACGACGACGACCTCGGGGTCCTTGACGGGCGCGAAGGCGGCGAACCAGGCGTGGTCCTGTCCGAGCGACGCCTTCGACTTCGCCATCATCTGCGCAGTGCCGGTCTTGCCCGCGATCTCGAGCCCCGGGATCCGCGCCTCGGCGCCGGTGCCGCCGTCGTTCACGGCGGCCCAGAGGGCCCGCCGCAGCAGCTCCCACACGACCGGCGAGATCTCGACGTGCCCGTTCACCTGTCCTGGGTCGCTGTAGACGACTCCCGTCTCCGGGCGCTCAACGCGCTGCACGAGGCGCGGGCGCCAGAGCACGCCGCCGTTGGCGATCGCGCCCATGAAGCGCGCGACCTGCATCGGCGTGACCAGCACCGCGCCCTGGCCGATCGACATGTTCACGGTCTCGCCCAGGGGCCAGGCGACGCGGCGCTCGCGCCGCCCGGCGGGGACCAGACCGAGTCTCTCGCCCGGGAGCTCGATGCCGGTGGGCCGGCCGAACCCGAAGGCCTGAGCGTAGCGCGCGATGACGGGGCCGCTGATCTTGAGGCCGGCCTGGTAGAAGAAGATGTTGCACGACTGCGCGATCGCGTGATGCGTGTCCACCAGGCCGTGGCCGCCCTCCTTCCAGTCCTTGAAGGTGGCATTGCCCAGGCGGAACTCGCCGTTGCACTGCACGCGGTCGCCCGGCGTGAGCGTACCCTCCTGGAGGCCCGCGGCGGCGACGAGGAGCTTGAAGATCGAGCCCGGGGCGTACTGGCTCTGGATGACACGGTTCAGGAGCGGGAACTTCGGGTCCTGCACGACGCGCTGCCACGCGGCGCGGTCGATCGTGCCGGTGAACTGGTCGATCTCGTAGGCCGGCGTCGACAGCATCGCCAGCACGTCGCCGTTGCGCGGGTCCATCACGACGACCGCGCCGGCGTGGCCCTCCATCGCCCGCTCGGCCGCCTCCTGGATCCGTCGGTCCACGGCCGTGACGACCTGCGCCCCGGGATGCGGCTCGTTCTGCTGGACCATGCGCACCGTGCGGCCCATCACGTCAACCTCGATGCGCTCGCCGCCGTCCTTGCCGCGGAGGTACTCGTCGAGGAGGCGCTCGAGACCGTTCTGCCCGACCATCTCCCCGCGGCGGTACCGGCCCTGCCGGAGCTGGTCGTCGCTCGCCTCGCGCACGTAGCCCAGCAGGTGCGCGGCGAAGCGGCTGTTCGGGTAGACGCGCTGCGGCTCGACCTCGGTGATCACGCCGGCGAGCTCGAGCTTCCACTCCTCGACCTTGGCCACGTCCTCGAGCGTGAGCCCGCGGCGAACGCGCACGGGCAGGAACGAGTCGAGCGGCACACGCGCCGCCGCCTCCTGGAGCTCCTGAAATGGGATCCGGAGGAGCGCGGCCACGCGGCCCAGCACCGCGTCGCGGGCCGCTGCCTCCCGCGGAAGCTCGCGGGGGATCAGCGAGAGCGTGAACGTCGGGCGGTTGTCCACGAGCGGCACGCCGTGGCGGTCGTAGAGGATGCCGCGCGGCGCCGCGATCGGACGGATGCGGAGCCGGTTCTTGTCGCTCGCGTCGAGGAAGCGCCCGCCCTCGAGCACCTGGAGGTACCAGAGCTGGCCGATCAGGATGAGGAAGGCCGCCGTGACCGCGGCGGCCATGACCGTGATACGCCGCTGCCCGGCGTCGCGGCGCCCCGGCAGCCCTCGGCGGGCGAGGATGCGGTTCATCGGGACCCGCCTATGACGTGCGCGCGCGCAGCGACTCGATCCACGCGAGGGCCACGACGAGCAGGGCGCCGAGGAAGCCGTTGTACAGCGCCTGCGGGAGCACGACGTAGAACATCAGCTCGCTGAACGGCGCCGAGAAATTGAACATCTTGAGGAGCGCGAAGCGGGCGAGCCCCTCGGCCACCGTGAGGATGACGAGACCGGGCACCTGGACGAGCGGCTGCGTGACGCTCAGACGGCTCCCCGCCGCGCCGATCACGAAGCCGATGATGGCCTTCGTGAGGGACTGCACGCCGATGAGACCTCCGCCCGCCGCATCCTGAAGGAGTCCCGCGGCGAAACCCGCGGCGCAGCCGAACTCGGGCCCGCGCCGGAGCGCCAGGAGGACGACGACGATGAGGGGCAGGTCGGGGGTCACGCCGCCGATGCCCAGCGCGGGCGCGACGGTCGCGTGGGCGACGCCGCCACCGAGCACGGTCAGCACGAGCAGCGCGCGCATCAGCCGTCACTCGGGAAGAAGCCGGCCAGATCCTGCCGCGACTCGCCGGTGACCAGGAGCACGTCGTCGACGCGCGAGAAGTTCACGGCCGGCTCGAGGATCGCGTAATGGAAGAGCGCCGTGCCGCGGTCGTCGATGGAGCGCACGCGCCCGACGGGGATGCCCCGTGGAAACATCCCGCCCTGCCCCGACGAGACGAGCACGTCACCGACCTGGATCTGCGCGCCGTCGCGCGACATGTACTTGAACCGGAGCACGCCGCTCGGCTCGCCCTCGACGATGCCGGGTGCCCGCGTCCGGAGGACGTGGGCGCCAACGGTGGAGGCGGGATCGGTGAGGACCTGGACGATGGACGCGCCCGGCCGGACCTCGACGACGCGTCCGACGAGCCCGTCGGGAGAGATCACCGCCGTGTGACGCGAAATGTTGTCGCCGCGGCCGCGGTTCACGGTGAGCGCGCGCATCCAGCCGCCCCAGTCGCGGGCGATGATCTCGCCCGAGACGGTCGTGAGCGGCAGCCGCTCCTGGAGCGCGAGCAGGCGCCGGAGGCGGCGATTCTCGTCGTCGGTCTCGCGGACGAGCAGCCCCTCGACGCGCAGCTGCTGGTTCTCCTCGCGCAGGCGCCCGTTCTCGGCGCGGACGTTCTTCCAGTCGAGGTAGGTCTCCCAGGCGGAGAAGGCCACGCGATGGGCCCTCGCGATGCCGGTTTGGATGGGCGTCGTCACGGCGGCGAGTGCATCGGCGGCGCGCGCGCCGTAGCCCCGAGTTTGGAGCGTGAGGAGCACGAGGCAGACGGCCACCGCGAAGCTCAGCAGTGCGAACTTCCTCGTCTTCACCCTGCGCCCTCCAGCCAGCGAACGCCGACTCCGGCGCTAGGCGGGGATCGCCACCTTTTTCAAAAGTTCGAGCTCATCGAGCACCTTGCCCACGCCGAGCGCGACACACGAGAGCGGGTCTTCACCCTGCGTGACGGGCAGGTTCGTCTCCTGGCGCAGCAGGTGGTCGATGCCGCGGAGCAGCGCGCCCCCGCCCGTGATCACGATGCCCTTGTCCACGATATCGGCCGCGAGCTCCGGCGGTGTCCGCTCCAGGCACGTGCGGACCGTCTCGACGATCGTCATGACGGGCTCGCGCAGCGCCTCGCGGATCTCCTCGTCCGTAATCACGATGGTCTTCGGGATGCCGTCGATGAGGTCGCGCCCCTTGACCTCCATGGTGCGCCGGTCGCCGCCCATCGGATAGGCCGACCCGAGCGTCATCTTGATCTCCTCGGCCCGCCGCTCGCCCACGAGCAAGTTGTAGTGCTTGCGGATGTACTGGACGATCGCCTCGTCCATCTCGTCGCCGGCGATGCGCACCGACTTCGAGTAGACGATGCCCGAGAGCGAGATCACGGCGACCTCGGTCGTGCCGCCGCCGATGTCCACGATCATGTTGCCGCCTGGCTCCTGGATCGGTAGCCCGGCGCCGATCGCGGCGGCCATCGGCTCCTCGATCAGGTACACCTCGCGCGCGCCGGCCTGCATCGCGGAATCACGCACGGCGCGCTTCTCGACCTGCGTGATCCCCGACGGCACGCCGATGACGATGCGCGGCCGCACGAGGGTGCGGCGCCGGTGCACCTTCGAGATGAAGTAGTGCAACATCTTCTCGGTCACGTCGAAGTCGGCGATGACGCCGTCCCTGAGCGGCCGGATCGCGACGATGTTCCCGGGCGTGCGCCCGAGCATCGCCTTGGCCTCGTGGCCCACCGCCAGGACCGAGTGGTCCGACTGGTGGATGGCGACGATCGACGGCTCGTTGAGCACGATGCCTTCGCCGCGCACGTACACGAGCGTGTTCGCGGTCCCGAGATCGACGGCGAGATCGTTGGAGAACAGTCCGGCGAGCAGGTTGTAAAACATCAGTACTCCATCAGGGTCGAATGGCTTGTTCCTGAGCGCCTTACACTAGCACAGTCCATGCCATGGGCAATCGAAAACTCCGTGTTTCTAGGCCTTTAGGGCGGTGCCGCGTCGCGTCCACCCGAGGAAACCCTCAAATTTTCAGCGGGTTCCACCCGCCTTCCGCCGGTGATCCTGCGGCTCGCGATGCCTCGGCGAATGACCCCTCCAAGCACACAAGGAACCCTGGAGCGCGAACGACCGGACCGCCGCCACGCTCAGGATGGCACTGACCGTGACAACCTCCGTCAGTTTTGACCGGTGAGGGCGTCACACGGCTGGCCGGTCGCGACATTAAAGAGAGCAATCTCTGCGGCGACGCGGCGCACTGCGATGGCTCCGTCGTGAGAGGTCTTGGCGCATGCGTTATCCCGGTATAGCATTCGGGCGCTCCGAATGACACCACACGCGCCTCTCTCGGGCCACCTGCGGTCCGCGCCGGCCTCGCGGACCCCGATGCAATTGACACCACACGCGCCTCTCTTGGGCCACCTGCGGTCCGCGCCGGCCTCGCGGACCCCGATAGAATGAGCGCCGACGAATTCGAGGTCTGGTTCGAGAAGGGCGTCACCGACGGCCTCCCCGTGGTGCCGCCGACGCGTGAGCGGGTCGAGCGCATGCTCGCGGGCGCGCGCCGGCGCCCCGATGAGCTCGTCGGAGAGATGCCGCCGAACTACGGGCGGCTCACGGTCGAGAAGGCCGCGATCAACGCCGTCATGGCCGGCTGCAGGTCGGAGTACCTGCCCGTGCTGCTGGCCGCGGCCGAGTGCGCGTGCGACCCCGCCTTCAACCTACACGGCATGTCGGCCTCCACGCACTTCTCGGCGCCGCTCATCATCGTGAACGGGCCCGTGCGCGCGCGGATCGGCCTCAACTGCGGCTTCGGCGTGTTCGGGCCGGGCTACCGCGCGAACGCGACGATCGGGCGAGCGTTGCGCCTGCTCATGATCAACATCGGCGGCGCCCGGCCCGGCGAGACGTCCATGTCCACGTTCGGCCACCCTGGGCGTTACACCTACTGCATCGGCGAGCACGAGGAGGCGAGCCCGTGGCCGCCATACCACGCGAGCCGCGGCTTCGCCGCCGGAACCAGCGCGGTCACGCTCTTCGCCGGGGAGGCCCCCCACGGCATCTCCGACCACGCGAGCCGCACCGCGCGGGCGCTCGCGGGCTCGCTCGGCTGGTCCATGGTCGGGCTCTGGAACAGCAAGCACTTTCCGCTCTACTCGCACACGATGCTCATCGTCGGTCCCGAGCACGCGCGCACCTTCGCCGACGACCGCTGGACGCGGGAGCAGCTCGCGCGCCACCTGTACGAGACCGTGCGCGCGCCGTACGCATCGCTCCTGCCCGACGAGGAGCACGGCGAGGGCACGAATCTGCGCTACGGCAAGACGCCGCCGGCGCCCGGCGCGTTGATCGCCAAGTTCCCGTCGCCGGAGGAGATCCACATCGTGGTGGCCGGAGGCACCGCGGGGCGGTTCTCGGTGGCGATCCCCGGCTGGCTCGGCACGAAGAACGGCTCGCGACCCGTCACGAGGCCCGTAGAATTCGATTGACTTGGCGTGGAGCGCATGGCATGCTGCTGCCCGTCCTGGTACTAGACGGAGTTTGGGTAACGATTACGATGATCGAGACACACGCCGCGCGGAGCCAGTTCGCGCGGCGTTTTTGTTTGCCTTCCAATTCCGGAAGGCAACCCCGCCAGGCTGGCGGGAGCACATAGGGGCTTGAAGACCCCCCAAGGAGAGGTCCGAGGTATGGCACAGGGACAGGTGAAGTGGTTCAACGACGCAAAGGGGTACGGCTTCATCACGCAAGAGGGCGGCGAGGACGTGTTCGTCCACTACTCCGCTATCCAGGCTCAGGGCTTCAAAAGCCTCGCCGAAGGTGACAAGGTCGAGTTCGAAGTCACCCGAGGCCCGAAGGGTCTTCAGGCAGCCAACGTCAGGAAGGTCAGCTAACTCAACCCGCGCTCAGTCTCCGCCCGGGTCCGTCGCCGGATCCGGGCGGCTCAACTCAGCACCAGCACCGAAAGGCTCACACACTTATGGTCCGCTCATTCACCGATCTTCCGCTCACGCCCGCCATGCGCGACGCCATCGCCGGCGCGGGCTTTTCCATTCCTACGCCGATCCAGGCGGAGGCCATCGGGCCGATCCTCGAGGGTCGCGACCTGATCGGCTGCGCGCAGACCGGCACCGGCAAGACGGCGGCGTTCGCCGTCCCGACGATCGAACGGCTCACGGAGGCGGGCCCGCGCCCGTCCGCGGGCGTCGGCTCCGGGCCCCGCGCGCTGGTGCTCGCGCCCACGCGCGAGCTCGCGCTTCAGATCGCCGAGACGTTCGACACGCTCGGCGGCGCGCGTGGTCTCACAACCGTCGTCCTTATCGGCGGTGAGGCCATGGGGCCCCAGCTCGCGGGGCTGCAGCGGCGTCCCGACGTGATCGTCGCGACGCCCGGGCGCCTCTTCGATCACCTCGAGCGCCGCACGGCAACCCTCGGCTCGATCCGCATCGTCGTCCTCGACGAGGCCGACCGCATGCTCGACATGGGCTTCGCGCCGCAAGTCGAGCGCATCCTGCGCGTGACCCCGCTCGACCGGCAGACACTCTGCTTCTCGGCGACGATGCCGCCCGAGGTCGATCGGCTCGTGCGCCGGCACCTCGTCCGGCCGGTCCGCGTCGAGGTCGGCACCGTCGCCAAGCCCGTCGCCAAGGTGACGCAGGTGCTCTACCCGGCCGACGGGTTGAAGAAGACGCCGCTCCTCCTGAGGCTGCTCGGCGAAGAGCGCGGCCGGACCCTCGTCTTCACGCGCACCAAGCACCGGGCCGACCGAGTGGCGCGCGCCGTGCTGGCCGCCGGCCATCGGGTCGCCCGGCTCCACGCGGATCGCTCCATGTCGCAGCGCCGCGAGGCGCTCGACGGCTTCCGGAGCGGCCGTTACCGCGTGCTCATCGCAACGGACATCGCCGCGCGCGGCATCGATGTGCCGGAGATCGCGCACGTGGTGAACTTCGACCTGCCGGGGACGCCTGAGGACTACATCCACCGCATCGGCCGCACCGCGCGCGCCGAGGCCAGCGGCCGCGCCTCAAGCCTCGCCGCGCCCGAAGAGCGTGAGCAGCTCCGCGCGATCGAGCGGCACCTGGGTCACCCGGTGCCGCGCGCGGCCGGCTCGAGCCACTAGCGCCCCGTCCTCGACGTCATCCCGAGAGCCCACAGGCGCGCGGCACGGGGGCGCCGGGCGCCCCCGCCGCGCGGCGCGAGCGCGGCGATGGTGAACATGAAATCCTCGACGGAACACTCACGCGGACGTGTAGGCAAAAAAGAGCCCCGACGGTGGCTGCGGCGCGTGATTCTTTCACTCGCCGTCGCGCCGCCCCGCTGGTGAGGCGGGACCGTCGGGGCCGGTGGCGCCTGGACTCCCAGGCAATTCCACCCGGAGCTAGCGTGGACCCTGCCTAGGAGGCAACCACCTCACAGATCACCGTAGGGGTACACATCGGCTGGATCACCTCCTGTTCTCGGCAAGGCCGCCACGCGGGCCCAGTTCCCACCTACCCAGAACCGGATGCCGACTCCCGGCCCGGGGCCCGGCCACGTTCAGCCGCCGGCGGGATTGCCGACGGGGACGCCATGAGGAGCGCTGTTGTCGCTCCGGCCGATTTGCCCTCATCGTACAACGGGCCCGGGACGCTCGAAAGAAAAAGTAGAGGCGCCCGCTACTTGACCACGATGCGGGTGCGATTGCGCTCCCAGAGCCCGCTGCCGATCCCCTCCACCTTTCGGAGCTCCTCCGGTTTCTGGAACTGGCCGTGGTGCTCGCGGTACTCGACGATCTTCTCGGCGACCCTGCGGCCGACGCCCTCGAGCGTCATCAGCTCTTTGACGTCCGCCGTGTTGATGTTGACGGTGTCGGCGCCCGTCGCAGCCGCGTTCACCGCGTTCGGGCGGTGCGGCGGCGCGCCCTCGCCGGGCGAGGGCGCGAGCCACGCGAGAGCGACGAGCAGCGCGACGACGGAGATGTGGGACTGACGCATGACGTTCCTCCGGGTGGTCTCGGGTTCACTCCAATGCTCGCGAGCGAGGTCATTGAACCCGCGGTCCGCGGAGCGCGTCAACGTCCAATGATTCAGACAGCGCGCCGTCAGTCTTCGGAGACGCCGAGCCGCCGGAGGTGCTCCTCCCACTCGACGGGGAGCAGCGATTTCTTCCTGGTGTTGCACGCCTTGCACGCGGGAACGGCGTTGCCGCGCGTGGAGCGCCCGCCGCGGCCCAGCGGGACGATGTGGTCCATCGTGAGGCTGGCGCGCCCGACGATGCCGCGGCAGTAGTAGCAGACGCCGCCCGCGATACGCCGCTTCCACCACGGGCTCGCGCGCAGCGCGCGCGCCTTCGCGCGCTCGCGCTTGAGCACGTCCGGATCGACCGGGGCGTAGAAGTCACTCATGGGGTGCGAGCGCCGTCGAGAGCTGCTCCCACTCGCGCATGAGCCACGTCACCTGCTCCTCGGCGCTCTTCCGCTCCGCGGTCACGGTGCGCGCGCGCTCGCCGTCGGTGTAGAGCGCCGGGTCCGTGAGGGTGGCGCCGATCTCGGCGATCCGAGCCTCCAGCGCGTGGATCTGCTTCTCGACTTGCGCGAGCCGGCGCCGTAGCTCGCGCACCGCCCGCGTCGCCCTCGCGCCGCGTTCCGAGCGCTGCCCGCTCGACGCCCGGGGCCCCTCCGCGGGGCGCCCGGCGGCGAGGGACGCCGGGGAGGTCCTGGGCGCGTGCCGCTCCGCAGCCCGGGATCTCCCCGGCGCCGGCCCCGGTGCCGCGGCGACGGCGCCGCGCGCCTTCGCGGCCAGGTAGTCATCGTAGCTTCCGAGGTAGGACGCCAGAGCGCCGCCGCCGACCTCGACGATCTTCGTCGCGATGCGGTTGATGAAGTAGCGGTCGTGGGAGATGAACACGATCGTGCCCGGGAAGCGGGCGAGCGCCCCGTCGAGCACCTCGCGCGAGGCGAGGTCGAGGTGGTTCGTCGGCTCGTCCAGGCAGAGGAGCGCGGCCGGCCGCACCAGCATCTTCGCGAGCGCGACGCGCGCCTTCTCCCCGCCCGAGAGCACCGCGATCCGCTTCTCGACGGCGTCGCCCGAGAAGAGGAAGGTACCCAGGATCGTCCGCAGGCGCGTCTGGCCGAGCTCCGGCGCCGCGCGCTCGAGCTCCTCCAGCACGGTGAGCGACGGCGTCAGCGCGTCGAGCTGGTGCTGGGCGTAGTAGTGGACCGCCACGTGCGCGCCGAGCGCGCGCTCGCCGCGGTCGAGCGGGAGTACACCCGCCAGCAGGCGGAGCAGCGTCGACTTGCCCGCGCCGTTCGGCCCGACGAGGGCGATGCGCTCGCCGCGCTCGACCTCGAAGTCGACGCCCGCGTAGACGACGTTGTCGCCGTACGCCTTCCGCGCGCCCGCGAGCCAGGCGACGCGGCGGCCCGTCCGTGGCGGGGCAGGGAAGGCGAAGCGGATGTGCCGCGCCTCGCGCTCGACCTCGACGCGCTCGAGGCGGTCGAGCATCTTGACCCGGCTCTGGACCTGCCGCGCCTTGGTCGCCTGGTAGCGGAAGCGCTCGATGAACCGCTCGATCTCGGCGATGCGCTTGGCCTGGTTTCGCGCCTGGGCGAGCAAGAGCTCGCGCCGCGCCTCGCGCTGGACCAGATAGTCGTCGTAGTCGCCGGGATAGGTGGTCACGCCCGCAGGGCCGAGCTCGGCGATGGACGTCACCATGCGGTTCAGGAAGTAGCGGTCGTGCGAGACGAGCACGACCGTGCCGTCGTAGTCGGCGAGGAACCCCTCGAGCCACTCGAGCGATTCGATGTCCAGGTGGTTCGTCGGCTCGTCGAGCAGGAGGAGCGACGGGCGGAGGAGCAGCAGACGCGCGAGCGCCGCGCGCATCCGCCAGCCGCCGGAGAACTCGGCGAGCGGGCGGGCGAGGTCGCGTGCGCGGAACCCGAGGCCGTCCAGGATGGCCTTCGCCTGCGTCTCGAGCCGGTAGCCGCCCGCCGCCTCGAATCGGTGCTGGAGCTCGCCGTAGCGCGCCGTCAGCGCCTCGCTCTCGGGGCCGTGGGGAACGACGCTGAGCCGGCCGGCGACGTCCTCCATCTCGCGCTCGAGGCGCCACACGTCCTCGAACCCGGAGAGTGCCTCGGCGAGGACCGAACCCGCCGCGCCGCCCGCGACCTCCTGAGGGAGATAGCCGACGGTCGCCTCGCGCGGCCGGCTGACGCGACCCGCGTCCGGCTCCTCGACGCCGGAGAGGAGCCGGCAGAGCGTCGTCTTGCCCGCGCCGTTCGGCCCGACGAGCCCGATCCGCTCGCCGTCGGGAATGCGCCAGGTGAGCCCTCGAAAGATCGCCTGGCCGGCGTAGGACTTCGCGATGTCGTCGAGCTGGATCACGCCCGGCCGATCACCCCATCGCCTGGACCGACTCGGGCAGAACCTTCACCATCACGCGCACCTCGCCCGGCCGGCGGTACGGGTACTTGTCCTGGCCCAGGTACTTCCGCGTGAGCGCGTCGATGTGGTCGTCGGCGCCCTTCTCGCTCATCTCGACGACCCGCCCGCGGACCTGGATGTAGCGGTACGGGTTCTCGGGGTCCTGGATCGAGAGCGCGATGCGCGGGTTCCGCTGGAGGTTCTTGTCCTTGACGCGCCCGCGCGCCGTGCCGAAGCGCACGTGCGTGCCGTCATAGTCCACCCACACCGGCGTCACCTGCGGCGCGCCGTTCGCGCCCACGGTGGCGACGTGGGCGAACGCCTTCTTCGTGAAGAGGTCGCGGTACTTCTCGGGGATCGCAGCCATCGTCATGTCCTCCTCGCCGCCTTGAGCTCCTCGAGCACCTTGAAGGCGTGGCGCGCCGACTTCGCCGCCAGCGTCCCACCCATCAAGAGCCCGATGTCGAGCGTCTCGGCGATCTCCTGGTCCGTGGCGCCCTGGTCGAGGACCTCCTCGACGCGGTGCTCGATTCAGTCGAAGCAGTTCTGCGAGACGGCGACCGCGAGCGCCGTCAGCTCCTTGTGCTTCTTCGACAAGGCCCCGTCGGCGTAGACCTGCGTGCCGAGCTCGCCGAAGACCCGGTAGACCTTCATCGCGGACTTCAGCATGAGCCCGTTGAGCCGCTTCTTCTCCGCGCTCCGCTCGTGGATGTGCATCGTCCGTCTCCGGTGGATCAGCCCTCGTTCGTGGTGAGCTCCGTTGCGCGCGCCTCGGCGAGCGTGCGGAGCGCCAGCAGCATGCGCACCACGCACTGCTGCACGAGCAGCGCGTCCTGGGTGAACGGGTCCGCGAGCCATTCGCGGGCCCACTCCCCTGTCTCGGCGGCGAACCCGAGGGTCGGCGACAGCGCCTGGAGCCGCAGCAGCAGGTCGTCCTGCGGCAGACCCGCGGCGCGCAGGCGCGTCACGACCGCCGCGCGGACCGCGGCGTTCCAGACGCCCGTGAGCCCCTCGAGGAGCGCCGCGTAGCACGTGAGCTCGGGCTTGTCCTGGAACTGCTGGAGGACGGTGGGCACGAGCGGGTTCACCACGGCCTCGCCCTCATCGTCCACGCCGAAGAGCGGCCCGATCACCGGGTCGCTCTGCGGCTCGCGCAGGCGCTCGATGAGCTCGAGGACCTCGCTGGCGGCGACCGGCGTCATCCCGGCCAGCCGCTCGAGCAGGGGCGCGTCGCCCGCCATGGCTCAGCCTCCCGCGCGCGTCGGCTCGCCGCGCATCTCGGCGCGCGCGAGGTCCTGGGCGCGCCCCGCGGGCACCAGCAGCGAGGACGCCAGGGCGCCGCCGCACACGACGAGGCCCGTGACGAACACGCCGTGCAGCGCCTCCGAGAGCGGGTGTCCCGCGGCCAGGCGCTGCGCCATCACGGTGCCCATCACGGAGACGCCGACCGCGCCGCCGACGGACATGAAGAACTGGATCACCGACGTCGCGAGACCGAGCGAGCTCCGCGGGACGGCACTCTGCACCGCGATCAGCAACGGGACGATGACGAGACCCATGCCGACGCCCGCCAGCAGGACGTCCCGCATCGCGCCGGCCAGGCCGAGCCCCGCGTCCCACCGCGCGAGCAGGAGGAACGAGCCCGTCAGGCAGGCGACGCCCGTCATCACGACGCCCCGGTAGCCCACGCGCAGCACCAGACGGGCGCTCAGGGCGGACAGCGCGACCCAGCCCAGGACGAACGGCACGAGCACGGCGCCCGAGCGGGTCGCGCTGGCCCCCGTCACGGACTGGACGAAGAGCGGCACGAACGCGAGCGCGCCGAACATCGCCATCGCGGCGAGGGAGCGCGTCAGCACCGCCGCGACGAGCATCCGGCTCGCGAACAGGCCGAGGGGAACGATCGGCTCGGCGACGCGCCGCTCGACGGCGGCGAACGCGACGAGCGCCACCGCGCCCGCCGCGAGCAGGCCCAGCACGCCGCCGCTCGACCACGACGCTTCCCGCCCGGCCTCGGCGAGCGCCAGCATAACGAGCGCGACCCCGGTCGTGAAGGAGGCGACGCCCCACCAATCGATGGCGGTCCGCCGGCCCAGGCGGGGCTCGCCCGAGAGGGCCGTCGCGACGAGCGCCATCGCCACGACGCCGAAGGGCAGGTTCATGAAGAAGACCCAGCGCCAGGACAGGTGGTCGGTCAGGAGACCGCCCACCGGCGGGCCGATCATCGAGGCCACGCCCCACACGCCCGAGAGATAGCCCTGCAGGCGCGCCCGACGCTCGAGCCCGAAGAGCTCGCCGATGATCGTGTAGCCGAGGGTCAGCAGCGAGCCCGCGCCGAGCCCCTGCACCATGCGAAAGACGATCAGCTGCGTCATGGTCTGCGCCGTGCCCGAGAGCGCCGAGCCGGCGAGGAACGTGGCGAGCCCGACGAGATAGACCGCACGCCGCCCGTAGAGGTCCGAGAACCGGCCCCAGAGCGGCATGGTGACCGTCTGGGTCAACAGATAGCCGGAGAAGACCCACGAGTAGACGTGGAGGCCACCCAGGCTCGCCACGACCGTCGGCATCGCCAGCGCGACGACCGTGGACTCGATCGCCGCCAGGAAGATGGCCAGCATGACCGCGACCAGCACGCGCCGCCGCGCGCGTTCGTCCACGCGTTCGTCCATCAGTGGCCGCCGGTGCAGCCGGCGCAGCGGCAGAGCCCGCGCAGCGCCGGGTAGGGGTAGAGGCTCGCGTGGCCGTCGGCCCACGTCACGCCGAGTCCGGTCTCGGCCTTCTTGATCTCCTGAGGCCACCCCATCGCCTGGCTCAGCGTCTCGAGCGTGGCGCACGCGCCGCACGGGCAGTCGCGCCGCAGCCGTTCGAAGGGATAGATCGAGCCGTGGCTGTCCGCCCAGTCCACACCGATCGCGTAGCGGCCGACCAGGTGCACGTCCTTCGGCGCGTTGGGGTCGGGCTGGCCGAGCACCCGGAGGGCGATGGACCGGTTCATGCGCCGCCGCCCGTCCGCTGCCGGAGCCGCCGCATACCCGCGAGGAGATAGTGCACCGCCAGGTTCTGGTAGCCGCCCCACGCGCTCGCCCGGCGTCGGATGGCCCGCTCGGAGAGCGCGCACCCGCGCCCGTAGTAGTGGTCGAACGCCTTACGGACCGCCAGGTCGCCCGCCGGGCAGACGTCGCCGCGGCCGAGGCAGCGGGCGAGGAACCAGTCGGCGGTCCAGCGGCCGAGGCCGCGCAGGCGCGTGAGCCGCTCGATCACCGCGTCGTTCGGCATGCCGGTGAGCGCCGGGAGGTCGAGCCCGCTCCAGACGACGCCGCGCGCGAGGTCGCGGATGTATTCGGCCTTGCGGCCGGAGAATTTCAGGGCGCGCAGCCCGCGGACGCTCGACCGCGCGAGCGCCTCGGCGTCGGGGAACGCCCAGACGGTCTCGCCGGCGAGGCGCACCGCGTTGCCGTACCGGCGCACGAGCCGCGCGCGGCACGCGAACGCGAAGGCGAGGTTGACCTGCTGCGCGGTGATCGCGCCGACGAGCATCTCGAGCGGCGCCGGCGCGAGCGTCGGGCGGAGCCCGTGGAGCGGCTCGACGAGCGCCGCGAGGACGGGATCGCCCTTCGCCATCCGGTAAAAGCCGGGCAGATCGAAGTCGAGGCCGAAGAGCCCCCGCACCTCCGCGGCGACCGCCTCGCCAACGGCGGCGTCGCGCACGCCGGGGATCCGCACGTGGAGGCGCGCGTCGTCCACGGCGCCGCGCGGGTGCACCTCGTAGGGCAGAAGCCGCCGGCCCAGGCGAAGCACGCGCAGCAGCGCGCCGCCCACGAGGCGGTTCGCCGGATCCTCTCCCCACAGGTGGTAGCGCGCGAGCGTCGCGCCGGCGTCGAGCGGGCCGTCCGGAGCGAGAACGATGTTCATCGCGTGGGTCACGCGGCCTCCAAGTGTACCAGAGTTGCCGCGGCCCTACTCACGGCTGGTCGTGCTTCACCCTGCGGACGCCGGCCTCTGCCGCGCGACCCACGGCCACGTCGACCACATCCATGACGTGCCCGCGCTCATGGCGCGCGCGACCGGCACGGACGCCTCGTCCTCTCCCTAGTGGGTCAGGTGGTAGGGGACGTCGGTGACGATGACGTTCTTCCGGAAGAGCATCGCGCCCTTGATGAGCAGCGCCGTCTGGTTGTGCAGGCCGAGCTGCCACCACCTCGCCGGGATGAACTCCGGGAGCACGATCGTGACCATGCGATGCGGGTCCTTCTGGAGGTTGTCGATGTACTCGACCAGCGGCCCGAGCAGCGATCGATAGGGTGACGACAGCACGATCAGGGGCACCCCCATGCCCCACTTGCCCCACTTCTCCTCGAGCCGGCGCGTCCGCTCGGGGTCGATCTCGACGAAGACGGCCTTCGCGTTCGGCGAGAGCGTCTGCGCGTACTGGATCGCCTTCACGACGCCGCGATGGATGTCGCCGACCAGCACGAGCACCGTGTTGGTGATCGGGGGCGGCGGCTCGAAGCCCTCGAGCGAGAGCTGCTCCGCGACCTCCTCGTAGTGCCGGTGGATGACCACGAACGCGGCCACGAGCGTCGGGATCAGCAGCACCACGATCCACGCGCCGTCGCTGAACTTGGTCGCGGCGATGGTGAGCATGACGAACCCGGTCACGACGGCGCCCAGGCCGTTGAGCCATGAGCGCCACCACCAGCCCTCCTCGCGAAGCCTCCACCAGCGCCGCACCATGCTCGCCTGCGAGAGCGTGAACGACAGGAACACGCCGACGGCGTAGAGCGGGATCAGCGCGTGCGTGTCGCCGCGGAACACGATGAGCAGCACCGTGGCCACGCCGCCGAGGATCACGATGCCGTTGGAGAAGACGAGCCGGTCGCCCTGCGTCGCGAACTGCCGTGGGATGAAGCGGTCCCGCGCCAGGAAGAAGCTGAGGCGTGGGAAGTCGGCGAACGAGGTGTTCGCGGCCAACAGCAAGATCAGCATCGTGCCGGCCTGGATCACGTAGTAAAAGACCCCGCCGCCGAAGACGTGGCGGGCGAGCTGGGAGACGACCGTCTCGTCGGCGCGCGGGACGAGGCCGAAGTCGTAGGCGAGAACGGTGATGCCCAGGAAGAGGGTGATCAAGATCGCGCCGAGCCAGGTCAGCACGATGCGCGCGTTCTGCGCCTCCGGCGGCTTGAACGCGGGCACGCCGTCGGAGACGGCCTCGACGCCGGTGAGGGCCGTGCATCCCGAGGAGAAGGCGCGCAGGATCAGGAAGAGCCCGATGCCGTGGAGCCCCGGCGGGTGGTGCTGGTACGGGGCCTCGGGGATGAAGTTGAACAGCGCGCCGGCGCCGCCGTAGACCAGGAGCACGCTGAGGCTGCCGATGAACAGGTAGGTCGGCGCCGCGACGAGCTTACCGGACTCGCGGAGCCCGCGGAGGTTCGCGACCGCGACGCCGACGACCGCGAGGACGCAGAGCGGCACGCGGTAGCGGAAGAGGAACGGCACCGCGGACGTGAGCGCGGCGACGCCCGCGGCGACCGACACGGCGACGGTCAGGACGTAGTCGATGAGCAGCGCCGCGCCGGCGACGAGCCCCGCGTTGGTGCCGAGGTTGTCCTTGCTGACGATGTACGCGCCGCCGCCCAGCGGGTAGGCCCGGATCGTTTGACGGTAGGAGCTGACGACGATCGCGATGAGGATGGCGATGGCGATCGCGATGGGCAGCGAGTAGCTCAGCGCCACCGTGCCCGCGAGGACCAGGACGAGCAGGATCTCCTCCGTCGCGTACGCGACCGATGAGAGGGCGTCGGAGGCGAAGACGGCGAGCGCCGTGGCCTTGCCGAGGCGCTCGTGTCGTTGCTGGGCGGTCGGAAGGGGCGTGCCGACGAAGAGGCGCTTCAGCCGGTGCAAACGCACGGGGCCAATGATACGCCGGGCGGCGCGGCTGCGGTGCGTCTAAAAGGGCTGGGGCTGCCGGTGCAGGTCCGCGACGTTCTCGAAGCGCGCATACTGCGGCAGGAACACGACTCTGACGGTGCCCACGGGGCCGTTGCGCTGCTTGCCGATGATCACCTCGGCGATGTTCGCCTCCTCGGGCGGCAGCTCTTCCTTATACTGGGACTGCCGGTAGAGGAAGAGGATCACATCGGCGTCCTGCTCGAGCGCCCCCGATTCGCGCAGGTCCGACAGCTGGGGACGGAAGTCGCGCATCGCCCGCGACTCCACGGCGCGCGAGAGCTGGGACAGCGCCACCACGGGGACGCTCAGCTCCTTCGCGAGCGCCTTGAGCGAGCGCGAGATCTCGGAGATCTCCTGCTGCCGGCTCTCCATCGCCGCGCGGCCGCGCATCAGCTGGAGGTAGTCGATCACCAGGAGGTCGAGGCCGTGCTCGGCCTTCATCCGCCGCGCCTTGGCGCGCGCCTCGAGGACGGTGAGCCCGGGGCTGTCGTCGATGAAGATGTTCGCCTCGCTGAGGCGCCCCGCGGCCGCGGTGAGCCGGTGCCAGTCCGAGGACGAGAGATAGCCCGTGCGCACCGCCTGCGAGTCCACCTTCGCCTCGGAGCAGAGCATGCGCTGCACGATCTGGTGCGCCGACATCTCGAGCGAGAGGACGAGGACCTTGCCGCGCAGGTGGACGCCGACGTGCTGGGCGATGTTGAGCGCAAACGCCGTGTTATGAGTCACGACGTAATCGTCTGTCACGTATAGCCGCGAGGGGTGAGTCACGGCAATGCACTGGGTCTCCGTCGCTCGCGCGGGCTCGATCGAGAGGAACACGGGCCGACGGCGCCGGCGCGGAGCCGTCAGCGCGCGATCTCGCTTCGCCGACAGCGAGAACATCGCCTTGGGCACGGGATGCTGGATGTTGCAGACCCAGGCACGACGACCGGCCCTCTTCCGTCCACGAAGATGATACTTCGTGGGCCTGCTCCGAACCGAGCACCAGCCCCCGAGTGAGCGCACGAGTTCGGCGACGGCGCGCGCCAAGCGCTCGCTGGTCGAGCAGAACCGGGCGCTCCCCCAGCGCTCGCCCCATCCGTCCGTGTCCATGAGGCCGCGCAGGAGCTCGAGGCGGGTCTCGCGCGAGGCGTTGAGGTAGGTGTCGGGAATGAACTTCTCCTCGCTGCGGATCCCCCAGAGACCCAGACCTCTCAGCGCCTCCATGAGTCGATTGGGGGCCACGCCCGCCACGCCGGTGCGGTGGGCCCCCGCGGCCTGGACGATCCGGTCGTAGCCCCCTGCGGCATGCAGGGCGAATTCCGCCGTGGCCCGCTCGACGAGCCGCCCGAGCATCTCCTGTTCGGCCGTCGAGAACATGAGACTGCTGCCCGACAACTTGGCGTCCCCGAGCAGCGCGCCCAGGAGCCACGGGTCGAGCGGCAGCGGCTCGGTGTGACCCCAGTGCCCCGACGGAGCCTCGACCCACAGGCGGTTCTGGTAGCGCTTAGCTCGCAGCATCTCCGCCACGCGGTCGGTGCTGAGCGTGCGGGCCTCCGGCCAGCTCCGGTAATGGACACGCCACAGGTGTTCGGCGGTGCACTCCGTGGAGCGACCGTCGGAAAAGGTCACACGATACGTCTGCGTGACACCTTGAGGAAATATCCCGCTCACGAGAGAGCGCCGGCCGTCCACGGAGGCCAGCTCGTCGCCCAGCCGCAGATCGCCCATCCGCTTCCATCCCGTCACCGTCTTGACCTTGGCGTCGAGGGGTTGGGCCTTGCCCATGCTCGGCCGCCCGGCGATGATGATAAAGTCCGCCGGCTGGAGTCCCGACGTCTCGAGGTCGAGCTTCTCGAACCCGGTCGCGACGCCAGTGACGTGCTCCTTCCGCTCGTACAGCCGCTCGATGTACTCGAAGGTGTTCTTGAGGATCTTGCCGACGGGGAGCGCGCTCCCCTCGAGGCGCCGCTCGGCGAGGCTGAAGATGCGGCGCTCGGCGTCGTCCACGAGCGTCTGGACGTCCTCCTTCGCGTCGAAGGCCTGCGTGATGATCTGGGTCGAGGTGTGGATGAGCTCGCGCAGGACGGCCATGTCCCGCACGATCTGCGCGTAGGAATGCAGGTGGGCCGAGATCGACGCCTGCTCGACCAGGAGCGCCAGCGCCGCCGGCCCGCCCACGAACTCGAGCTGATCGCGCCGGCGGAGCTCCTCCTGGAGCGTGAGCACGTCGACCGGCTCGCCCCGGTCGAAGAGGCGGAGCATGACGTCGTACATCGACCGGTGGGCCTCGGTGTAGAAATCGGAGGGCCGCAGGACCTCGATGACGCGCGGGAGCGTCTCGCGCCCTTCCAGCAGCACGGCGCCGAGCACCGCGCGCTCGGCGTCCAGGTTGTGGGGCGGGATCTTCGTCGGGACTTCGATGGGGCTCATCGACGCGTCTCACCGCGGGTGGATATCATTCGATCCGA
>Ga0209156_10000149_pt1 | contig 55601 bp, 52 predicted proteins | sample GraSoiAngelo_124_FD_185881 | JGI IMG/M metagenome (GOLD analysis project Ga0209156, IMG submission 185881) | Grasslands soil microbial communities from the Angelo Coastal Reserve, California, USA - 14_0927_05_20cm (SPAdes) (version 2) | ecosystem: Environmental > Terrestrial > Soil > Grasslands... | reverse complement strand
GCGGCGAGCGCTTCCAATTCGGCCACGCGCTCATCCTCGAACAGCGAGCCGCGGGCGTCGCGTGCCTGTTCCAGCCGCGCGAGGCAGAGGTAGTTGCGCCAGCCCTTCAGCAGCGCGAACGAGGGCGAGTGCTCGCCCGTGCCAAGCGCCCGGGCGAGAATCGGCAGATCCTTGCCGACGAGCTGCTCCTGCAGGTTGATCGTGTTGGTGGAGACGACGGTGCGCTCGCCGTTCTCGCGCGCCCACACGAGCGCCGGGGCCAGGTACGCGAACGACTTGCCGACGCCCGTGCCCGCCTCGAGCAGCGCGACGCCGCCGTCGTTGTAGGCGTCCGCGATGTAGGCCGCCATGTCCCGCTGGCTCGGGCGATCCTCGAAGCCCCCGAGCGCGCGGGCCACCGGACCCTGGGGGGCGAGCAGGCCCGCGACGTCGAAAGGATCGAGCCGCGTGGTCGCGCGCGGGCGGGGGCACTCGACCACGACGTAGCAGTCGCTCACGGCGTTGTCCACGATCGCGAAGCCCACGCCGCCGTCGTGCAATCGCGCGGCCACGCTCAGGTCGGCGCCAGAAGGCTCGAGCACCCCGCTCGGGTGGTTGTGCAGCAGCAGCTCCCCGCGCTGCGCGATCCCCGGCAGCGCGAGCACTGCGTCCACCGTGCCGCGCGCCACCGGGCGTGCCTCTACGAGGCGGCCGTTGGCGTCCGGGCGCGCCACGAACGACACTTCGCGCCCGTGGGCCGCGGCGATCTCCGCGCGCACCAGCTCGCGGACCGCGGGCGACAGGCGCTCCACGCTCACGTCTTGAGCTCGCGCTTCTTAGCGGCGGGAAACAGCACGTTGTTGAGGATGAGGCGGTACCCCGGCGAGTGAGGGTGCAGCGACAGATCCGTCGGCGGATCGCCGATCTGGTGCTGCTGATCTTCCGGATCGTGCCCGCCAAAGAAGGTCCACGTCCCCTTGCCGTGATCCCCGTGAATGTACTTCACCCACGGAGCGCCTTCTTCGTCGCCCAGCACCGTCACACTCGGCTTCAGGCGGCTGCGCAGGAACGAGGTCGTGAGCCCGTAGAAATCCGGAATCACCTGGCGATGATTCTGCACCAGCATCGTGGGGACCGGGTCGATCTTGGCGCTGAAGTTGAACAGCTTGAACGCGCCCAGCGGCTGGCGGCGCGGCCCGGCGTTCACCTGGTGCCCGTCGATGTCGGAGAAGCTCGCCACCGCCGGGTTCGGCTCGACGTGCGCCCCGGTGAACGCGAGGGCCTGCGACCAGTCGAGCTTCGCGTCCGCCTGCGGATCCATTGGCGTGCCGTCGGCGAAGGCGGCCGCGATGTCCACGTGCTCGGCCGCCAGGGCGAGGTCGATCGTCTCGGTCGCGGTGCACATCGCGAACACGAAGCCGCCGTTCGCGACGTAGTCGCGGATCTTGCGCGCCACGGCTTTCTTCAAGTCCGGTACGGTCGCGAAGCCGAGTCGCTTCGCGGCGTCGCCGTTGAAGCGCACCATCTCGCCCAGCCACGGGGCGCCGCCGTAGATCAGGAAGAACTTCGAATACTGGCCGGTGAAATCCTCGTGGTGCAGATGCAGCCAGTCGTAGTTCGCGAGCTTTCCCGCCATCACCTCGAAGTCCCAGACGGTGTCGAACCGGATGCCGGCGTACTGCAACGCCATGGTCACGGCGTCGTCCCACGGCGGCGCGTTGGGCGGCACGTACACGGCCACCTTGGGCGCCTTCTCGAGCGGCACGGCGTCCATGTTGCTCGCCTCCATCTCCCCGCGGATCCCGGTCACCCGGCCGTCGTCCACCGGCTCGACCTTCACGCCTCCGAGCGCCGCGTCGCGCCGGACCGCCTCCCCATCGGGCACGAGGAACGCTCCGCCGCGGTAGTTCAGGAGCCACTCCGCCTTGATCCCCGCCTGGATGATGCGGTAGGTGACGCCGTACGCCTTGAGGTGGTCGGACTGCGAGTCGTCCATGGGAATCAGCAGTGACGGACCGCCGGACAGTCGGACCGTCGGACGGAACTGCAATACACCGGCTCCGACCGACAGTCCGACTGTCCGACCGACCGACGCCAGGAACTCCCGCCGCTTCATGACTTGGGAATCGCTCCTCTTGCGCGCTCCAGCTCCCGGCGCGCCTCGGGCACGACCGCGCTCTCCGGGTATGCCAGGATCAGATGCTCCAGATGCGCGATCGCCTCCGCCGGCTTCTGTTGGCGGAGCAGCAGCCGCGCCCACTCGAGCTCGGCGGCCGGCGCGGCCGCGCTCTTCCCGGGCATTCCCGCCACTTCCGCGAACAGGGCGAGCGCCGTCCGCTGCTGCAGGGTATCCAACCGGACCGCGATCCGGCCCGCCAGCAGGAGGATTTCGGCCCGGCCTTCCCCGCCCCCGCCCCCGCCCCCCCCCGGTCCCAGACGCGCAGCCGCCAGCCGCAAGCCCGGTACCGCGTGGACCGAGTCCCCACGGGCGACGAGCAGCAGCGCGCTCCCCAACTCGGGAAAGTGATCGCCCGGAAGCCCCTGCAGCAGGGCGAGCGCGCCGGAGCGATCGGTGGCGTCGCGCCGATCGCCGGCGTACGGACCCGCGGCCCGGAACAACTGCTGCGCTCCTTTCAGGTCGCCCGAGTACAGCGCCACCCAGCCGCGCAGCGCCAGCGCATCGACGCTCGAGTCCGCCCGGAGCACCGAGTCGGCGAGGTCGAGTTCGCCGCGCTGGATGCGCGCCCGCGCCAGCTTGAGTCGCAAGGCCGCGCGGTCGTCACTGGAGAGTCGTGAATCCGCGCCGAGCCGGGTCGCGGCCTCGCGGAGCTGGCCGTCGTCGATCAGGGCTTCGACCAGCGCACTCTGGGCGAGCGCCTGAGCATCGGGCGGCGCCGTGGAGTCGGCCGCCACGTGCGCGAGCTCCCGTCGCGCCGCCACCCGGTCGCCGGCTCCGAGAAACGCCCGCGCGGCCTCCGCCCGGGCGCGCACCGCCAACGGCTCGGGGACCAGATCGGCGTAGCGCGCGAGTGCGAGTGCCCGGACGCGGCGGGCGTCGGGAGTGTTCCCGCCATTCGCCAGGTCGGCGAAGCGGCGCAGTGCGGTCGCCGCGTCGGCGGACGGCTCCGCGACGGTGGGCGCGAACACGCTCCAGGCGCGCTCGGGCTGGCCCCAGCCCAGCAGCAGCTCGGCCGCAAGGCGGTGCACGAGAGGCTTGGGGTCGGCCGCCAGGACCGCGCGCAGGATCCGCTCCCGCTGCTCCGCCGGCGCTTCGGCGAGCGAACTCGCGGCGCTCGGGAGCTGCGCCGGTGTCTCGCCCAGCGCGGCCGCCCATTCGCGCGCCGCCCCTTCCCACTCGCCCACGCGCTCCAGCAGTTCGCCCAGCTCGATGCCGAACACCCCGGGCCGCCCCAGCGTGCGTCGCCCGAACAGGAACACCTGACGCGCCTCCTCGAAGCGGTGCGCGTCCTCCAGCGCGATCGCCCACTCGCGGTACGGCGCCTCGTCCCGCGGCTGCTCGGCCGTCCAGCGCTGCGCCAGGGCACGGGCGCTGTCCGGCTCGTTCAACGCGACGTAGGTGCGGAGCAGCAGGGCCCGCAGCGCGGCGTTCCGTGGGCTCGCCGCCACGGCGCGCTGGGCCGCCGGGAGCAGCTCGGGTAGCCGGCTGAGCGACGGCAGCACGCGCTCCAGGCCGAGCAGCGCCGCGAGGTTCGTGGGCTCCGCGCGCAGCGTGGTGAAATAGACGATCGCCGCCCGCTGGTACTGACCGGCACGCTCCAGATCGAAGCCCTGGCCGATGGCCTGGCCGCGGGCGCTGTGCGCCGGAACCAGCAACAACCCGAGGACCGCGAGCTCAGCGCGGCTGGGGCGCATTCAATCTCCGGAAATACTCGAGCACGAGCCGTCGCTGCTCCGGCGTAAGCCCGGACAGCTCTTCCCACGTGGGATAGCGCAGCCTGGGACCCGCGCCGGTCGCGCCGGGCTTGAGCAGCGCCGGGAGGTGCACGCTGTCGCCGGTGGCGGGGCGACTGGTGCGCTCTTTGTTTTCGTCGGGCTCACTCCCCGAGAGGGTCCGGCCGGCGTCGAGCAACCGGCGGTACAACCGCTCCTGACGCTGGATCGTCTGTTGGTCGAGACGGCCCGCGTCCAGCTGGCGCGCCAGCTCGCGCGCCTCTTGCGCCAGCGCGCCCGCCGCGGCGCTTCCGCCCTCGGCCTGCAGCCGCTCGAGCTGCTGCGCGAGCGCCCGCTGGCGCGCCGCGACCGCGCGCAGCTGCTCGAGCATCGCCTGACCGCTCGGACCCATCATGGGCAGCAGCCCGCGCGCCTGGCCGTTCAGCCCTTGCTGGTCGCGCGCCATGCGGGCGAGCTGCTCGACCGCTTCCGCGAACCCGCTCCCCGACTGCGCGCCCGCGACCTGGCTGCGGCTCCGCGCGAGGGCGAGCGCCGTGGCGTTGAGCGCGTCCACGGCTTGTTCCGCCAGCGCCCCGGCCTCTCCGGTGTTCGGCTCTCCCTGCTCCAGCTGCTCGCGCGCCGCCGCCATCTGGCGTTGCGCAAAGCCGAGCGCGCCCTCGAGCTGCGGCGAGACGAGCGCGTGCTTCCCCGCCGCCTCGCGGATTTGCCGCTCCACCGCCGTCGTCCCCTCCTCGATCGACGCCTGGCGCGACCGCGTCGCGGGACCGCCCTCTCCGCGGCGCAGCGCTTCGGCCACCTGTTGCTCGCGGTCGGCGAGCGCCGCCGTCTCCGACAGCGCGCGGTCGAGCGCGCCGAGCGTCTCCTGGCGCCACGCGCCGGCGAGCGAGTCGCGCCGCGCCCGCAGCGCCTCGGGGAGCCCCGCCAGCTGCTGCTCCGCCGCCTCCCCGGACCGCTCGGCGCCGGGCTGGTCGGCCTGCCCGGCGGACTCGGCGGCCCGCTGCATCGCGGCCTGCGCCTGCCGCGCGGCCTGTTGCGGCGCCGCGAGCGACGCCTCCCTCCCGGACGGCGACCCGAGGTCCTTCCCCACCTGCTCGATGCCGTGCGCCAGCGAGTCCGCCCGCTCTTCGAGCGCGCGCTCCCGCGCCGCCGCCGCGCTGTCCGGGCGCCGCGCATCCGACGCGTTCCATTCGGCCTGGCGCCGCTTCAGGTCTTCCGCGTCGGCCGCGAGCGAAGCCAGCGCACCCTCCGTTGCGGCGCGCTGGAACAGCTCGCGGCTCCGCTCCAGCTCGGCCTTGAGCTGCTGTTGCGCTTCGGCAAGCCGCTGCAGCGCCTGTCGCGTGGCGTCGGGGTCGAGCTTGGCGAGTGCCTCCTGCAACTCGCGGAGCCGCTGCTCGAGCTCGGGCGTGACCGCACGCTGCAACAGCTGCTGCACCTCGCGCAGCCGCTGCTGGAACGCGGAGTCGTTGATCCCCGCCGCCTGCGCGGCGCGCGCGATCTCCTCCACCGCCTTGGACAGCTCCTGCACGCGCTGCTCGAGCGCCTCCTGCTCGTGCGCCACCGCCTGCGCCCGCTCGGTCGCCTGGAACGGCAACGTGCCGGCCTGGGACGAGGGTGGCGGCCGCCGGCCTCCTGTCGTCTCGTCGCGCGAGCGCTGTTGCGCCAGATCGCCGGTACGCTCGCCCAGGTCGCGCTGCGAGCCGGCGATCGAATCCGCGGCCTCGACCAGGCCGCGCGTCGCGGCGCGCATCGCCGCCCGCAGCTCCTCGAGGCTCGGCAGCCGCAGGGCGATCTCCGCGCTCCGACCCGGATGCGGCACCGGGGCGTTATCCCACGCCTCCACGCGGAACCGCAACGTGTCGCCCGGCAGCAGGCCGCGCCGGGCCGCGTCCAGCTCCCCCTGCACGATCGCGCGGTCGCCGACGCCGCTCACGTCGAGCGACTCGCGCGCCGCATCGCCCACCTTACCGGTCCGGCTCACGCGCCAGCTCACCACCTGGAGGCGCGACAACCCGTGGTCGTCGCGTACGTCGATCACCAGCGGCTGGCGCAGCGACAGCGGCAGGGTCGTGTCGCGGCCGGGCACCGGCACGGTCACGACGGGGGCCGAGTCGGGCACCACACGCAACGCCAACTGCGGTGCTTCGCCTTCGAGGGCCCCCCCGTCGGCCGTCGCCACATCCAGGCGCCAGATGCCGGAGGCGGCCGGCGCCAGGCGCCCAGCGAAGCGCGTGCCCGTGACGGCGAGTCGCGCCAGGGCGCCGCGCCCCCTCCCCCTCCACGCGGCCGTCGCGAGCGGCACGCTCGCGGCGCCGTTCGTCACGATCACCGTGCCCTCGGGCACCAGGATCGTGTCGGGGCCGGCAACGAGCGGCTCGTCGGGACGCGCGAGATACGCCGGATAGCGCGCCGTCAGCTCGAGGTCCGCCACGAACGCGGGCAGGGCGACGGTGACACGCCGCTCGACGCTGGTGCGCCCGCCGCTCGACGCCCGCAGGAATACGTCCGCCTCGATCGGCCCGATCCGGCGGACCGCACGGCCCGCGGAATCGAGCGTCAGCATGGTGGCGCGCCACGGCTCGCCCAGCCCCCGGGTCTCGAGCGTTGCGCGCACAGCGGCGGGAACCTGGACGGTGACAGTGACGCTGTCCCCGCGCCGCACGGTCGCACGATCGACCGACAGCCGTACCGGCTGGCGTGCTGCGGCAATCGTGCGCAGCGGATGCCAGAACGCGGCGGCGCGACCGGCCACCGGCGCCGAAGCCACGAACAGCGCACCGCCCACAGCCGCCGCACCGATCCCCGCCGCCACGCCGCGCCGCGTGCCGCGCGCCAGCGCGCGCCGGATCCCCGGTGCGGCGCGTTCCACCACCGTCGCGGCGCGCGCGTCCGCCAGCGCGAGCAGGGCCGCGCTCACCCCTCCACGGCGGGGCTGTGGGGCCAGCACGCCGACCACGCTCCCCGCCCGGCCGCCGGTCTCCCGCTCCGCCAGGCGGCCGAGCTCCAGAGGGGCCGTGGTGCGCCGCGCGCCGCGCGCGGCCCATGCGGCAGCGGCGGCCACTCCGGCGATTGCGATCCACGCGGCGATCACGCCGGCGACGTGCGGCGCGAGGCGCACGCCCAGCGCCGCCAGCGCGCCTCCCAGGCCTGCGCCGGCAAGCAGCACCGCAGCGGCGCGGGCGCGCCCGTGCGGCACGCCGAGCCGTCTCAGCCGGGTGGCCGCGCCCGGTCCCGTCACCGGGTGGAGCTCACGGCGTACGTGTAGAGATTCACGCCCATGCGCAACGCGGCCTCATGCAGTTCGGGAGGGTCGTGGTGGACCTCGGGGTCCTCCCACCCGTCGCCCAGGTCCGTTTGATAGGAATAGTATACGACCAAACGGTCACCCAAAAAAATGCCGAACCCTTGCGCCGGCAGGCCGTCGTGCTCGTGGATCTTGGGGACGCCCTGCGGGAACGCATAGGGTACGTGATAGATCGGGTGTGTCAACGGAACTTCAACGAGCGGGTGGTCGGGAAACACGCGCGCGATCTCGCGTCGGAACGACTTGTCCATGCCGTAGTCGTCGTCCGCATGGAGGAACCCACCCTGCTCGAGGTAGCGGCGCAGGATCGGCACTTCTTCGTCGGCGAAGCGCACGTTGCCGTGCCCCGTCATATAGAGGTAAGGGACGTCCCAGAGGCCGGGGCTGGTCAGCGTCACGACTCGTTCCCGCTCGCTCACGGCGAGGCGGGTGCGCTGCCGAATCGCGCCGAGCAGGTTGACGAGTTTGGAGGGACCGCTGTACCAGTCGCCGCCGCCGTCGTAGTGCAGGCGGCCGATCGTGAGAGAAGCGACGGACCGTCGGACCGTCGGACCGTCGGACGGCAAGTACAGCGCGAGGAGCAGTAACAGTCCGACCGTCCGACCGTCCGACCGTCCGACCATCATAGTTCGTTCACGAGCCGATACGCGCGGTTGCGCGTGATCCCGGTTTCCTCCGCGAGGCGCTCGGCCACATCTTTGCGCGTCATCCCTTCCGCGAGTAAGGCGCGGGCGCGGGCTGCGGGATCGGGGGGCCGATCTTCCCGCACGGGGTGGCCGGTGCCCGCGACGACGACCGTGACTTCACCGCGGGCGGGGGCCTCCGCGTAATAACCCGCGAGCTCAGTCAGGGTCCCGGCGCGCGTCTCCTCGAATACTTTCGTCAGCTCGCGCGCCACGGCCGCGCGGCGCTCGCCGCCGCACGCGGCCACGAGATCGAGAAGCAGCTCCGCCACGCGGGGCGGCGCCTCGAACACCACCACCGTCCACTCGCTCTTCGCGATGGTGTCGAGCAGCCGGCGGCGCTCGCCGCCTTTACGGGGAAGAAACCCGAGGAACAGATACCGGTCGGCCGAGAGACCCGACACGGCGAGCGCGGCCGCGACCGCCGTCGGGCCGGGAACGGTCACGATCGGGACGCCGCGCTCGCGCGCGGCTGCGACGAGGACCGCCCCGGGATCGCTCACGGTGGGCGTGCCCGCGTCGGTCACGAGTGCCACGTCCTTGCCCGCTCCCAGCAGGTGGAGGATGCGGCGCAGCGCCGAGTCGGGCGAGTGCGCGTGAAAGCTGACCAGCTCCGCATGTGAGTCGACGTGGGCGAGCAGGGTCTTCGTGTGCCGGGTGTCTTCGGCCGCGACGGCGGCCGCCGCCTTCAGGGTCGCGGCCGCGCGGGGGGAGAGGTCATCGAGGTTGCCGAGCGGCGTGGCCACGACGTACAGGGTGCCGGACATGTCACCACGTCACGGGCCACGGCAGCTGCCCGTAGAATCCCGCCGCTTGCAGCACGTAGCGATGCTCGCGCGTCGCCTCGCGCAGAATCTTGGGCGCCGTCCCGGGCATGATGACCTCGACGCCCTGGAGCAGCTGCCGCGACCAGTCCATCAGGGCGGCGGCGAGCTCCTCGGGCTGCACGACCGCATCCGGTGTTTCGACGCCACGCGCGGCAGACAGGATACCGATCGCCCGGTGCTGCTCGAGGATGCCGGCGCTGACCTTCTGGGCGCGGCGCTTCGCCTCGCCGGGGAATTCCTTCTCCACTTCGTCGACGATGCGCCAGTACAGCTCCCGGTACGTATTGATCAACGCGTTCGGCGCCTGCTGCGGCAGCTCGGCGACGGGCGGGAACAGCACGGCCGAAATGGCGGGCGCCGCGCCACCCGACCCGGCGTGAAACTGCGCCTCGAAGAACTTCCCCACCGGCTGGTCGTCCGGCTTGTCGCAGTAGTAACCGCCCACGAACCGGCCATCCTGAAATCGCGCGTACGAGACCCGCCCGTCCGAGATCAGCTCCAGCACACCCGTCACCTGCTCCTGTTGCAGCGCCGGGAACAATGCGCCCGGGCTGCCGGCATCCACGGCGCGGGGCTGGAGCGGCACGGCGCACGACTGATACATCCACGCCAGCTGCTCCATCGGGGCGGCGCAATACGCCAGATCGCCGCGCTCCACTTCGGCGCGCATCCGCTTGAGCGCCTCCGTGATCGTGACGACCTGCCGGCCCGACGAGTGCAGCGAAGCGGCGTTGACCGCCTCACCCTTGCGGAAAAAGACGAGCAGGCATTCGTCCGGGAGGTGGGCCGTGAGGTAGCCGTCCACGCGGCCGTCGCGGTCGCGCTTGCCGAACGCCAGCAGATTGTCGAGGTGGATGAAAGCGAGGCGGGTGCGATGAATCAGCCGGTTCACCTGCGGGAACGTCAGGTCCGCGAGGCGAACCGGCGAGTTCATCAGGCGAGCGGTGCTCGCGCGCATGGCCCTCCGGGGAGGATGCTACGACAGATGCTGCTGGATCTTCTGGACGAACACGGGCTTGGGATACGCCCCCACCAGCGTGTCTACGTGGCGGCCGTCCTTGAAGAATAGAATACTCGGAATCGAGCGCACGTTGAAGCGCATCGCGGTCTGCTGGTTCGCGTCCACGTCCAGCTTCGCGACCTTCAGCTTGCCCTGGTATTCCCCGGCGAGCTGCTCCAGGATGGGCGCCACCATGTGGCAGGGGCCGCACCACGTCGCCCAAAAATCCACGACGATGAGCCCCTTCTGCTGCTCGACCTCCGGGCCGAACGTGGCGTCCGTGACCGCCACGGGATGTAGATCTGGCATGACACTCCACTCCCTCTGATGCAATCGTTATGTTGACGGGCGAGATGACGGACTCTCCCGCCCGCGTCGCCCACGTCGGCATCGCCGTGCCGAGCATCGCCCACGCCCTGGCCTTCTACCGGGACATCTTGGGTCTCGAGCCTGGGCCTCCCGAATCCGCCGATGGCGCGACGATTGTCGGCCTCGCTCTGGGCGACGTGCAGATCGAGCTGCTCGAGCCCCGGGACCCCGCAGGTCCCGTGGCGAAGTTCCTCGCCCGGCGCGGCCCCGGCATTCACCACATCTGCTACCGAGTGCCCGATCTCGACCGAGCGCTCGAGCGCTGTCGCGCGGCGGGCTACCGGCTCGTCGATACGCAGCCGCGTCGCGGGGCCGGCGGCCGGCGCATCGCCTTTCTGCATCCGCAGGCGACCGCCGGAATCCTGCTCGAGCTGACCGAGTAAATGTAACGCCGCCCGCTGGTGGATCGTTCCGCGCCCTACGGCTTGCAGCCTGCCGCCGGATTACCCGCGACGTCCAGGTGGACGTCGAGCACGAGCCACGTGCCGCTCTTCGCGCGCACGACATCGATCGGCAGCACGACGTTGCAGCCATTGGCGCGCTGGATCTCGACGCGGAACTCTCGCTGGTTCTCCTGCCCCGGCACCGGCAACGGGCCTTCGACCACGCGGTACCCAGAGTGATTCAGGTACCGCTGGATGACCGCCATCCGCTGACCGAGTTCCTCGGCCTTCATCCAGTCGGCCGCAGGTCCGCGCTCGGTGCCCCACAGGGCGCCCATGCGCGTCCGGTCGTTGGCCTTCACCGCCGACAGGAACCGGGCGAGTGTCTCGTTGAGCGACTGTGGCGCGGGCGTCTGGCTCCCGCCGCCTCCGCACGCGAGGGAGCCCAGCGCGACGAGCACAGCCAGTCGTGGTCTCACGGATGATCCTGCGCTGGACGAAGTGAACCGAAGGTAAGGCGCCATGCGGCTGTACGTCAACATTGATCACGTCGCGACACTGCGCGAAGTGCGCCAGACCGACGAACCCGATCCGGTGCGCGCGGCGGACGTGGCCGAGCGGGCCGGCGCCGATGGCATCACGGTCCACCTGCGCGAGGACCGGCGGCACATCCAGGACGCCGACGTGCGCGCGCTCAAAGCCGCGGTGCGCGGCGGGCTCAACCTCGAGCTCGGCGCCCACGACGAGATCCTGCGCATCGCGTGTCGCGTGAAGCCGTTTCAGGCGACGCTCGTCCCGGAGCGCCGCCGGGAGATCACCACGGAGGGCGGTCTCGCCTTGCATGGCCCCAACCGTAAGGTTGGGGCCGCGGTGCGGCGCCTGACCGACGCCGGCATCCGCGTGAGCCTGTTCATCGATCCCGATCTCGCGACGATCGACTGCGCCGCCGAGCTCGGCGTGCCCGCGATCGAGCTGCACACCGGCCGCTACGCGCACACGTGGAGAACGAGCGACGCCGCCCTGCGCGCACTGGCCCGCGCCGCCTCCCACGCCCGCGCGCGCGGCCTCGCGGTGCACGCGGGCCACGGCCTCACCTATCAGAACGTCCAGCCGGTCGCGCGCATCGCCGAGATCGAGGAGCTCAATATCGGGCACTCGATCGTGAGCAATGCGGTGTTCTGGGGGCTGGAGGAAGCGGTGCGGCGCATGCGGAAGCTCGTGGACCAGGCGCCGATCGCTTAACTTGTAGCGCCATGACCGGACCTGCGAAGCCCCTCGGCATGTCGGACTTCTTCGCCCTCGAGGCGGGGGAGTACCTGGAGCGCCTCGACGGGCTGCTCGCCCAGAGCAACCAACCCGGCACGGACGAGCTGGTGCGGCTGGCGCGAGCGCTGCGCGGCAGCGCGCTGATGGCGAACCAGCAGGCGATCGCGCGGGCGGCGGCGGGCCTCGAATCGCTGGCGCGCGCGGTGCACGACGGCCGGCGCAGCTGGGACGCGCAGACCAAGCAGCTGGCGGTGCGCGCGGTGGACGACTTGAAGATCTTCGTGCGCCGCGCGGGCGCGTGGACCGACGCGGACACGGCGAAGGCCGAAGCGCTGGGCCAGGAGCTCGACCAGCTGGCGGGACGGCCGTCGGCGCAGATCCGCGCCGCCGAGGCGCTGGGTCTCGACGCGGGGGCGCGGGCCTTCGTCGCGCGCGAGGGAGCCGCCATCGCCAGCGCGCTGGACCGCGCCGCCCAGGCGCTGCGCGCCAACCCGCTCGCCCACGACCCGCTGCAGCACGTGCTGCGTGCCCTGCAGCCGCTGCGCGGGCTGGCCGCGCTCGCCGATCTGCCGCCGCTCCCCGACCTGCTCGACGGCATCGAGCGCACCATCGCCGACCTGTCGCGCTCGGGGCTCGAGCCACCGGCCAACGTGGCCGAGCTGTTTCAGACGGCGGCCATGGCCATCGCCCGCTCGGCGCGCGACGTCGCCGAGCGCGGCCGGCCCGACCCCGAAGGCGCGGAGTTCCGTCAATTCGCCCAGCTGCTGGTCCGATCCATGGAAAGCGAGCCGGACGTCGTCTCGATCGGGGCGCTCTACTACAACGATTCGGGACCCCACCTGGTATCGCGCGGCGTGCCCGTGGCCCGCCCGTCGACACTCGGCCGGCTCGAGCTGGTGAGCCATGGCGAGCACCTGCGCCAGGCGGCGGACTCGCTCGAGCGGGCGCCGAGCGCCACGCAGCGCGAGCTGCGCGCGCACACCCTGGGAACCACGTTTCGCGCGCTCGCGAACGCGGGTGGCGGAATCCTGGCCGATCGCGTCGCCGAGTTCGCCGTCGCGGCGCGCGATGCCGTCGCCAACGGCAGCGCCGTGGGCCACGCCGCGGCGTTCGCCGCCGAGCTGCGCCGGGTCGGGGACCTGCTCGCGGCTTCCAACACCGCCGACGAAGACGCGCTCGCCGCCGAGCTCGCTCCGTTGATCGAGCGGGTGAGGAGCCTGGGTGCGTCCGCGCCGACACCCGCGCCGCTGGCCGCCGTGCCGGCCCCCGCCCCCGCCCCCGCCCCCGCGCCTCGCCGCGGCCGGCCCGCGCCTCCCGCCACCGGACCCGGCGAGGCGCCCGACCTCGCCGGCTCGTGGGCGGCGTACGAGCGGCTGGTGCAGGCCGGCATCGGGCCTGCGTCGCTGCACGAGCTCGTCGCCGCGCGGGAAGCGGCGCCGCAGGATGCCCTGCCGATCGTGGACATCCGGACCCTGCTCGTTGCCCTCTCCTTCGAGCCTCCCGCAACCTCCTGACGCGTCCCGCGCCTCCCGCTGGGCGTGGCTCGTGGGGCTCGCGGTCACACTCGCGCTGCTCGCGTGGGCGCTGCACGACATCGACCCGCACGAGCTGGGCGGACACCTGCGCCGCGCCGATCCGCTGCTACTGCTCGCCGCGGTCGCGCTGGCGACGCTCACCTTCCCGTTGCGCACGCTTCGCTGGCAGCTGATTCTCCGGGACGCCGGGGGCAAACGGTTCCCGCTGCTCCCGCTGTGGCACGCCACGGCCATCGGCTTCATGGCGAACAACCTACTGCCCGTGCGCGCCGGAGAATTCGCGCGCGCTTACGCGGCGCAGCAGCAGCTGCCGGTACGGTTCAGCACAGCGCTCGCGTCGGTCGGCGTGGAACGGGTGCTCGACGGGATCTTGCTCGTCGGCCTGATGATGCTCGCGATCGCTTCCCCGACGTTCCCCGGTCACGCCCGGATCGGCACGACCTCGATCTCGCGCATCACCGTGGGCGCCGCCGTGTTCTTCGGCACTGTGCTCGCCGTCGCGGTACTGGTCGTGCACCGGCCGGCGCCCTGGCTCGCGCTGCTCCGCCGCGTCACCCACGCCGTGCTCTCCGAGCGCTTCGCCGCGCGGCTCATGCGGATCGCCGAAGGATTGATCGCCGGTCTCGAGGTGCTGAAGAGCCCTGCCCGGTTCTCCGGGGTGTTCGCGTGGTCGCTGCTGCAGTGGCTCGTCAACGCGGCCGCGTTCGCGCTGTGCTTCCGCGCGTTCGGCCTCGCCGTCCCGCCCGAAGGCGCACTGCTGCTGCAGGGCATCGTCGGGTTCGGGGTCGCGCTGCCGGCCTCGCCGGGGTACGTCGGTGTATTCGAAGCGGCGACGCGCATCACGCTCGCGATCTACGGCATCGATGCGACTCGGGCCGTGAGCTACGCGTTGGCCTACCACGTGAGCACGTTCCTGCCGATCACGCTGCTCGGTCTGTATTCGCTGTCGCGCCTGCGCATCCATCTCGGCGAGCTGCGCGAGGCGGCAGCGACCGGAGCCTGACGTGGCGGTCGACCGGGTACGCATCGCGGCACACGCGAAGCTCAACCTGTTGCTGCGCATCCTGGCGCGCGAAGCGCCCTCGGGCTATCACCAGATCGAGACTGCCTTCACCCTGCTCGAGCTGGCGGATGAGCTCGTCGTCACCCGCGCGAGCTCCGGCGTCTCCCTCACGGTGCACGGCCCCGACCTGGGCCCCATCGAGGCCAATCTCGCGGTGCGTGCCGCGCGGGCGGTGCTGGAAGCGACCGCCGACACGTTCGGCGTGACGATCGAGCTCACCAAACGGATTCCCGTGCGTGCCGGCCTGGGCGGTGGGTCGAGCGACGCGGCCGCCGCCCTGCACGCCGTGAACGCGCTCGCGGGCAACGTCGTGCCCCGGCACGAGCTGCTCCACTTCGGGGTGCGACTCGGCGCGGACGTTCCCTTCTTCGCGAGCGGGGTGCCGGCGGCGGTCGCATGGGGACGCGGGGAGCGGCTGTTCCGGCTCGACCCCCCACCCGCCGCGCCCGCACTCGTCGCCGTGCCGCCCCTGGCCATCGCTACCCCGGACGCCTACCGCTGGTGGGACGAGCTGTATCCCGAGCCCGCGGCGCGTGGCCCGGTGGTGCTGGACGCTGGAGCGTTCACCGGCTGGGGCAGTGTGGGCAGGCTGGGGGGGAACGACTTCGAGATCCCCGTGTTCGGCAAGCATCCGGCGCTGCGCACCCTGTACGAGAAGCTCGCCCAGACCCACCCCCTCTGGGTGCGGCTGTGCGGCTCGGGAAGCGCCGTGGCGGCGGTGTACGCCAATGAGCGGCTGCGCGACGAGGCGGCGCTCGTCCTGGGAGAGAAATCGCAGCGACTGCTGCGGGTCGCGACCCGGGCCTCGCCGGCTCCCGGCCCTGAAGCGGTCTAGCCGGCATGGCGTCGCCGGAGGGGGCGTGGTAGCGTTGGCAGGGACCCCCCCCGGAGGCCGGCATGCCTGAACAGCTCATCGGAACCGTGGTGCACTATTTCAAAGGGCCCGGCGTGGCCATCGTGCGTCTCAGCGACGGCGAGCTCGCCGTGGGCGACCGGGTGCGGGTCCACGGGCATACCACCGAGTTCACCGCGCAGGTCGCCTCGATGGAGCTCAACCACACGAAGGTCGACCGAGCCAAGGCCGGGGAAGAGGTCGCCATCCAGATCGGCGAGCGGGCGCGCCAGCACGACCAGGTATTCAAGGTGACCTAGTTGGCCCGCAAGTTGCGCCGTGGCCTGTAAGTTGCGTCACAGACCAGCGACCGATAACCGCACCATAAGTACTGCAATGATTCAACCCGTTGGGTGGGCTCGAGTCTGGGTAGCCGCGCCACCGTACGTGAGCGACCCCATGCTCCGCCAGGGAGCGTGGTATCCCGTCGTGAGCAACGGCGCCACGCGCACCGTACTCGAGGTTTCCGGACGGCGCGTCGCCGTACCGAGCGACCTGGTCGAGATCCGACCGAAGCGACCCGACCGCTTCACGGTCGTGTACCGGCCGCGTGACAGCGGCAATCCGGCGCGCGGCACGCGGTCGGACCTGGGCCGGATGTACGCCGTGTGTCCCGCATGCGGTTCGCGGGTGCAACTGGTCGGACACCCCCGCGAGACCAAGTGTCCCCCCTGCGGGTTTCGGGGCGAGATCGCCTGGTGGGAGACCGGCTGACCCGGTCGCCACCAGCCCTGCTCGGCGCGGCACTGATGCTGTCCGCGTGCGGGTCGTCATCCGCCAAGTCCGTTCCTGCCCCGACCCCCGTGCCGGGTCCCGCGGTCGCCGCCACGCCGGGCGGGGTCGCGCTCGACAGCCACGAGCACTACTACGACATCGACGGATCGAGCGCCGGGGCCCTGCGGGAGCAGATCCATCGCCTGGGGCCCAAGGACGGCGGCGAGGCGCGCGACGCGTTGACCGTGTGGACGATCGACTGGAGCTACGCTGAGGCGCGCTCGCCGGACGGATGCGGCCTGCGCGACGTGAAGGTCACGCTCACGCTCAACACCACGCTGCCGCGCTGGGCGCCTCCCGCCGGCACGCCCCCTCGGCTTATCGACTCTTGGCGGACTTACCTGCGGAGCGTGATGCTCCACGAAGCGGGGCACCGGGCCATCGCCGAGCAGAACGCCCGCGACTTGTTGGCCGCGCTATTAGCGCTGCGGGGGTCTACGTGCCAGGTGGTGTGGGACGGCGCGTCGCGCACCGCCGAGCGGGTCGTGGCGGAGGGCCGAGCCAGGAACCGCGCCTATGATGTCGAGACGAAGCATGGCCAGACGCAGGGGGTGGAGCTCCGGCCGTGAACGGCCCGGCACGACAAGCAAAACCCCCGAGAGGCCCTAGACCCTCGGGGGCTTGGCACTCACTCGCCGAGGCGAGCGAGAGCACCGCTTCGCTTGTGGCCGTCGTGTTGCTTCACGGCCCCACCTCCTCGGGTGGCGTTCGCCATCACCGTACAACTTCAAGTCGGTCCGCGCAACTGTGGTGGGCGCGCAACGGCGCGCAACGTCCTGCGTGGCGCGAAGGGCGGCCGTGCGGTAGCGTGAAGTGTCATGCGCACATGCGAATGCCAGACCGCAGTTTTGCTGACGACCCTGCGGAGGGAGGCTGAGCGATGTGGACTCACAGCAGGCTGTTTACCGTGATGGGATTGCTCTCGCTGCCCTGGCTGGTGACAACCGCTTCGGGACAGCAGGACGACAAGCCAATCGTTCAGAACACTCCGCCTGGCAAGTTCCAGAAGGTTCCGAATCTGCCTGATTGCATTACCGCCGCAGTGGAACAAGGTGACCCGGCGGGGGGTGCATCGGTGCTGCTGGTCAAAGGCACCGGTGGATGTACAGCGCCGTGGCACTTTCATACCCCGAACGAACAACTCATGATGGTTAGCGGCGTTGGTCGGGTTGAAAGGAAGGGTGAGCAAGCTGTGAGCTTGCGTACTGGCGGTTTCGCCTACGCTCCTCCCAAACATGTGCACCAGTTCACGTGCGTAGGCGGGCCGTGTTCGTTCTTCTTACATTCGGACGCGCCCTTCGATATTCATTACGTCGATCAAAACGGTAACGAGATTCCAACCGAGCAAGCTCTGAGCAAGGGGCATAAGCGAGCGTCGTGAGCGCCGGGAGCATGGCCGCTGCTCGGAGGTCCCGAAGAAGTGAGCGACATAGCCCCGGATCCCTCCGGGGCCTTGTCTTTTCATGTTGGCGCAGCGGCTAGTTTCGATTATCCGTTCCGTTGCACGCAGACCTCACGCGGGCACTATCACCAGGTACGTAGATGGCGAGGGCCGATCCCTTGCGCTCAGCGCCCGTGCCCAACAGTGCACCGATGATCTTCGTCCCGGCCTTGGGCTCTTGAAAGCCGCCTAGGACGATCCCGTTCGCCCCGAGCTCGCTCGCCTTCTTGCGTTGGCTCTTGATCATGCCTCCCTCGCTCGTGGAACCGGACTCGCCCTTCGAGTTCAGCAGGGCGACTTCCTGGTAGGGTTTTCCCACCTTCGAAGTGTCGGAAAAGACTTTCACACCATCCGGGCACAGCGGAGCGAACTTCTGCGTGATATCGACGACCGCCGCGTTCGTGTGCACACACGCCAAGCCCAGAACCATGGTCAGCAAGAGCGGCTTCATGAAGTCCTCCAGACTCGATGGGGTTAGGTCACGTCAATGATGCGGGTCCGGGGACGGGCTGTTAGGGCGTTTTTGCGGCACCGAGGGGCAGGAACGCGACATACCGGGCGGTCGGCTGGAGTCCTGACTTCAATCGAACAAGATCAGCTCGAATCGCTGGTGGGCCTCATGTCTGGCTCGCTCGAATGCCTCGAAGCACGGACCGTCGGGGCAGCCCGGCTGTAACTCCCACTCGCCGAACGCTTGCCCGCGGGCAGGCACGACGCGGAACGCGTGATCAAACGCGCTACAGCGCGGGTTAGTCTGGCGCACCTGCTCAAGGATCCAACGCCTGATCGCGTCAGCCGTTCGCTGTTGCCGTCGCAAAGGCACGTGCTGCTACACCGGCCACGCAGCGCAATCGGGCGGCCAGCTGTCCGCGTTGCGCGTTTCGGACACGGCCCAGTTGGCGGCCTGACCGTGCGCCTTGCCGAGCGTGAACTCGGGTGCGAAGTCGGCGCAGCCGAGCCGGATCTTCGCATCCGTGACGATCATCGCGTGGATCTCCTGCTCCGTTCGCTTCTGCTTCTTCGGCATCTCACCACCTGCTACCCGTCCGAGCAGTGGAAGTGAACACGAATCAAGGCGGACTGACGCGGATCCCAATCCTGCTCCACCGAACGGAGTGGGTCTGAGGGTCACGTGAGAAATAGACGACCGTGGGTCGTTGCACGATGGAGTCCGCAGCAACGAACCCAAAGTATCGGCTGTCCGCGCTCTCCCCTCGGTTGTCGCCGAGCACGAAGTAGTTACCGGCCGGCACAACAATCGGACCCCAGAAAGTCGTTGTCGGGTGGTATGCTGTCGTGTCGACGGTGCTCGTGAGGAATTGGCGCTGCCACAGGAAGTCGGCATCGAACACACTGCGCTCGTGCGCATGGAACGCAGAGGGCTCGGCCAGTGGATGGCCGTTCACCGACAGCACGCCGGCCTCCATCGCGAGCGTATCACCTGGCGTACCGACAATGCGTTTGGTCCAAGCTCCTTTGTGCCGCTGGAAAATTACGATTTGACCGTGACTCGGCGCGCGGCGGAGTGGCCTCGCGAGAATGAAGTCTCCGGCGTAGAGCGTCGGTTCCATGCTGGAGTTGGGGATCTGCCACGCTTGGAGGAGACTGTGAAAAAGCCTCGCGTATCGCCGCGGGACGAGAAGGGCGATCACCAGAAACAGCGTCGCATAGACATACCAGCGGTTATAGCGGCGGAGGACATAGGTGCTTCCGGCGCGCCGGGCTTGGAGAACCGCATCCCGAGCAACGAAGGTGGCAAACAGGATCCCAGGGACGAGGATCAGGGTCACCATGACGAGCACGATGGGAAGGGTCGTGGCGGACAAGATGGTCAACGCGGCCACCGCCGCGGCTCCCATCAAGAGACTCAGCAGGTAGACGAAGAGGGCTCGCCGGGGAGCGCCCGCGTAGAGATGGCCCAAGCCGGGGAGCAGCAACGTGAGGATCACCGCAACCCAGGACCGACGCGGAGTCGGGACGTGGGCTGGGGGAGTTGGTTGCGAACTCTCTGTCATTTACAGAACGCCCCTTCTACCGGGTCCCCGTCGACGCTAAGTTGAGGCGCAGCAACATCGCTGGCCCCTCGTCCAACGGCAGGACACCAGACTTTGGATCTGGGTATGGTGGTTCGAATCCACCGGGGCCAATCCCAACGGAACTCGCCCCACGTGTCATGATGACGGATGTCATTCTCCTGCGTGGCATCAATGTCGGGGGGATTGTAATTGGAATACCGTCCTGACGCTCGGAGCCCTGGTCCGCTGACCTTTCGCGACCCGGGCGCGGCGCGGGCCGGCGGCTATGTCCTGGTCGTGGCCGGCCTGTTGGTGGCCGTGGGTCTCATCTTTCACCCTGTACCGGCCGGCGGTTTCGAGGAGCGCCCGTCGGTGCTGGCGAATACGCCCTGGTGGGGTCCGATTCACGTTGCGATCGCGGCGGGGTTCGTGCTGTGCTGCCTCGGCAGCCTGCTGCTGCTCGTCGCCGGTGGCGCGCTCACGAACCCCTGGCCCGCGGCACTGTCGTGGGGAGCGATGGCCGTCGGGATGGTCTTCTTCACCGGTGTCGCCTTGATCAACGGCTGGGTCATGCACTTCTTGATCGCGCGACACGCACCGGCCACCGACCCCTGGTTGTACGATGCCTTCAACCGCCTGCTGATTGGGTATGGGTGGCTGGGCAATCCCCTCTTTCTCGCGGGCCTCACCGGTCTCGCCGCTCTCGAGGTCCGATACCGCACGATCCGGCTGCCCCCGAGCCTGGCGTGGGGAGGCCTCGCCGTCGCCCTCTTGTCCTGGGGACGGGGAATTGGCTCGGCCACTGGTCTCTACTTTCTTGAGCCGTTGATCTTCGCGAACGTGCCGGCGTTCCTCTGGCTGAGCTACTACGGCTGGCGGATTGCCGCGCTGGCCCGTGCCGCGGCGCCGGCGCGCGCTTGAGTCTTGCGAGAAGACGCACCAGCTTATTCGCCCCACCCCATTCCTCGGAGGATGCTGGTGTCACACGAGCTCACACGGCGCGACTTCGTCACGGCGGCCGGCGCCCTGGCCGGTGCGGCGCTCCTGCCGGCCGCGGCGGCGGCGGCCCGTCGGTCCCCGGCGGAAGGCACGGTCGTCCTGTTTCAGGGAGACTCGATCACCGACGGCGGGCGCAATCGCGCCGCGTCCGAGCCGAACCAACCGGGCGCGCTCGGCACGAGCTACCCGCTGCTCGTGTCCGCCGCGGCGCTCGCGGCGCATCCCGATCGCGCGCTCCGGTTCTACAACCGCGGCGTGAGCGGCAACAAAGTCCCCGATCTGGAGCAGCGCTGGGCCGGCGATACGCTGGAGCTGAAGCCGGACGTGCTCAGCATTCTCGTGGGGGTGAATGATTTCTGGCACAAGTTGGGGCGCGGCTACGCGGGCACCGTCGAGGATTACGAGCATCAGTACGCCGCCCTGCTCGACGAAACGCGCCGGGCTCTGCCTCAGGTGCAATTGATCGTGCTCGAGCCGTTCGTGCTGCGGTGCGGGGCGGTCGACGACCGCTGGTTTCCGGAGTTCGACCAACGCCGTGCGGCGGCGAAGCGCGTCGCGCAGAACGCGCGCGCCACATTCGTTCCATTACAAAGCGTGTTCGATGATCTGGCCCGCCGCGCCGCTCCGCAGTACTGGGCCGCGGACGGCGTCCACCCCACGCCGGCAGGCCATGCCGTGATCGCGGAGCGGTGGCGTCGCGCCGCGCACTTGTAGCGCGCACGGTGCCGCAGGAACGAGAGCCCCTTCCTTACTTGGACAGGAGATGTGTGACCGTATGCGCCTGATCGCCCGCGCGCTCGTCGCGTCGACCTGCAGCGCGTTCTTCCTCGCCGCCGCCCCCTCATCTGTCAGCGATCTGCACGGCTACTCCGCCGACGCGGCGAAGGCCGAGCGGGAGTGGGAAGCCAAGTTCCGCGCGATCCCGAGCCCCGACTCGCTCCGGGAGTACATGCGGCACCTCGCCGCACGACCCCATCACGTCGGCTCGCCGTACGACAAGGCCAACGCCGAGTGGATCCTCGCGAAGTTCAAGAGCTTCGGGCTCGACGCGCAGATCGAGACGTTCGACGTGCTGTTCCCCACCCCGAAAGAGCGGGTGGTGGAGCTCGTCGCGCCGACCAAGTTCGTCGCCAAGCTGCAGGAGCCGCCATTGCCGGGAGATCCGACGTCGAGCCAACAGGCCGAGCAGCTCCCGACGTACAACGCGTACTCGGTGGACGGGGACGTCACCGCGCCGCTCGTCTACGTGAACTACGGCGTCCCCGCCGACTACGACCGGCTCGAGCGACTGGGGATCTCGGTGAAGGGCGCGATCGTGATCGCGCGCTATTTCGGATCGTGGCGCGGCATCAAGCCCAAGGTCGCGGCCGAGCACGGCGCGGTCGGCTGCCTCATCTATTCGGACCCGCGCGAGGACGGCTACGTCCAGGGTGACGTCTACCCCCGCGGGCCGTGGCGGCCCCGGGACGGCGTGCAGCGCGGCAGCGTGATGGACATGCCGGTGTATCCCGGCGATCCCCTCACGCCCGGGGTCGGGGCGACCAAGGACGCGAAGCGCCTGGCGCTCGGCGAGGCGGCGACGATCACCAAGATTCCCGTCCTGCCGATTTCGTACGGCGACGCGGAGCCGTTGCTCGCCGCGCTCACCGGGCCGAGGGCGCCACAGGAATGGCGCGGCGGGCTCGGCATCACCTACCACGTCGGGCCCGGACCCGCCAAAGTGCACCTGCGGGTCAAGTCCGACTGGAGCTTGAAGCCGCTGTACGACGTGATCGCGCGCATCCCGGGCGCGACCGCCCCGGACGAGTGGATCATCCGCGGCAACCATCACGACGCGTGGGTGAACGGCGCGCAAGACCCGATCTCCGGTCAGGTGCCGCTGCTCGAGGAGGCCCGGGCCTACGGCGCGCTGCTGAAGCAGGGGTGGAAGCCGCGCCGCACCATCGTATACGCCGCCTGGGACGGCGAAGAGCCGGCCCTGCTCGGCTCGACTGAATGGGTCGAGGCGCACGCCGACGAGTTGGCGCACAAGGCGGTCGCCTATCTCAACAGCGACACCAACGGGCGGGGGTACCTCGGCGTGGCCGGCTCCCACACGCTCGAAGAATTCATCAACGACGTGTCCCGGGACATCGAAGACCCCGAGACCAAACTCACCGTCTGGAAGCGCAACCAGCTCAACGACGTCGCCGACGCCCGGACGCCCGAGGTCCGGGACGAGGCGCGCCACCGCGCCAATCTCCGCATCGGGGCGCTCGGCTCGGGCTCAGACTACACGCCGTTCCTGCAGCACGCCGGGATCGCGTCGCTCAACCTGGGCTACGGCGGCGAGGACGGCGGCGGCATCTACCACTCGATCTACGACGACTTCAAGTGGTTCACTTCGTTCGACGACACGTCGTTCGCGTACGGCCGCGCCCTCGCCCAGACGATGGGAACCGCCGTCATGCGACTCGCCAACGCGGAGCTCCTGCCTTACGACTTCACCGGGCTCGCCGAGACGGTGGGGCGCTACACGCGTGAGGTGCAGAAGCTGCTCAAGGACAAGCAGGACTCGGTGCGCGAGCAGAACCGCGAGATCGACGAAGGCGTATTCACCGCTACCAACGATCCGCGGGAGCCGCTGGTGCCGCCCCGGAAGGAGGAGGTCCCACCGTACCTCAATTTCGCCCCGCTCGACAACGCGATCGACGCGCTCACGCGCGCCGCCGAACGCTATCAAAAAGCGGTCGCGAAGGCGGAAGCGAACGGCGGCGCGGCCCTGGCCAAGACCGACCTGAAGGCGTTGAACGCCACCCTCTTGCAAAGCGAGCGCGCGCTCACGCTGGCGGACGGGTTACCGCGCCGGCCGTGGTATCGCCACCAGATCTACGCGCCCGGCTTCTACACGGGCTATGGGGTGAAGACGCTGCCCGGCGTGCGCGAAGCGATCGAGCAGAAGAATTGGAGGGAAGCCGACGATCAGATCCCGCGGCTCGCCCGCACGCTCGGCGCCGAGGCGGACCTCGTCAACCGGGCCGCGGAGCAGCTGGAGAAGCTCGCGCCGTGAAGCGGCACCATTGACGGGCGCGCGCGTCAATGTCTAGAATGCGGCGGGGTAGCCATCCCCGGGAGGTTCGTATGACGCAGCTTGCCCGCGCGGCGGCGCTCACCGCCGTCCTACTCGCTCCCACCGCGGCGCTGTCCGCGCAGCGGGAGCTGCCCTACACCTACCAGGGTACGGTGCACGCCGTGAAGGCGGGAGCCCTGGACCTGATCACCGGCGTCGGGGAGGCGCTGCGGCTGGTGCACATGCGCACGCAGCCCACCACCGCCGTGGTGGGCGAAGGCGCGAGCCTGGCGCTGGGCGATTTGCAGCCCGGCGACGTGGTGCGCGCCGATTGCCGCATGACCGCCACCGGCCTCGTGGTCGATAAGATCGAGCTGAAGAGGCGCGCGCCGTGACGCCGGCGCGCGCCGGCTGCGCGGTGGCCCTCGTGCTGCTCGCGGCCGGCTGCGAGCGGCCCCTCAAGCCGGGCGATCCCCTGCGCGGCCTGAACCGACCGGAGCGGGATCGCTTTGCGCGAGGCAAGGTCGTGTTCGACAGCAACTTCACCCCCGAGACGGGGCTCGGCCCGTTGTTCAACTCGACCGGCTGCGGCGAGTGCCATGAGGACCCGGCGAAGGGCGGGCGCGGTGACGAAGTCGAGGTGCACGCGACCGCCTTCAAGAACGGTGTGTGTGATCCGCTCGTCGAGGAAGGCGGATTCGTCATCCAGCGGCACACCACGCCGGCGCTGAAACAGGCCCTGGGAATCGACTCTGAGCCGTTCCCCCCCTCGGCCACGGCGCGCGCCCACCGCACCACGCCGGTGGTGTTCGGGCGGGGCCTGCTCGACGCGGTTCCCGAGGCGGTGATCCTCGCCTACGCCGATCCCGACGACAAGAACCACGACGGCGTCAGGGGCCGGCCCAACCGCTTTACCGACGGCCGGATCGGCCGCTTCGGCCGCAAGGGATTCGTGCCTACGCTCGACGAGTTCAACGCCGGTGCGTTCCCGGCCGAGATGGGCGTGACCGACCCGGCGGTGCGCAGCGAGGAGACCATCGGCGGCAAGCCGATCCCCGCGGGCGTCGACCCGACCGCCGATCCCGAGATCAATCAGGACCAGCTCGACGTCACCAACGCGTTCGTGCGCTTTTTGGCCGTTCCAACCCCCCTGAAACTGGACCGGAACGGCCGGCGGGGCCGCGAGCTGTTCTCGCAGATCGGGTGCGCAACCTGCCATGTTCCGACGCTCCGCACCGGCGATAGTCCGATTGCCGCGTTGCGAAGCAAGGAATTCTCCGCCTATACCGACCTCTTGCTTCACGACATGGGGCCCGATCTCGCCGACATCTGTCTCGGCCTGGCGACCCCGTCCGAGTTCCGCACCGAGCCGCTGATCGATCTGCGGGATGCCAAGGCGTTCCTGCACGACGGCCGCGACACGACGCTCGAGCAGGCCATCCTGTCGCACGGCGGCGAAGCCTCCGGGGCCCGGGACCGGTTCAAGGGCCTCCCCGCCGCCGATCGCGCCGCCCTGATCGCCTTTCTGAAGTCGCTGTAAACGTCCGCCCCCCCGCCGGGGGAAGCCGGGGACTTGAACTATGCGGCGCAGGGTGGTTACCATCTTCCCGCGTTCTCTACATACTCACCGCCCATGTCTTTCCTTTCTTTAGAGCGTGTCTCCAAGCGCTTCGACGGCGTGACCGCCGTCGATCAGGTGTCGTTCGCCGTCGATCGCGGCCAAGTGGTGGGGTTCCTGGGCCCGAACGGCGCCGGCAAGTCCACGACCATGCGGATGATCACCCAGTTCTACGAACCGGACTCGGGTCGGATCACGCTCGACGGCGTGCCGCTCGCCGATGCGGCGCGTGAGTCGAAGCGCCGCATCGGCTACCTGCCGGAAAACAATCCTCTATATGGGGACATGCTGGTAGCCGACTATCTCGCCTTCATCGCCGACCTGCGCGAGCTCGCGGGACTCACCCGGCGCCAGTCGCTCGACGCGGCGGTCACGGGCACGGGGATCGAGAGCGTGTACTACCGGCCGATCGGCGAGCTCTCGAAGGGATTCCGCCAGCGCGTCGGGCTGGCGCAGGCGATTCTGCATCGCCCCGATCTGCTCGTGCTCGACGAGCCGACCGAAGGCCTCGACCCGAACCAGCGCGTCGAGATCCGCCGCCTCATCGGGGCGCTCGGTCGCGACCGCACGGTGATCCTCTCGACGCACGTGCTCTCCGAGGTGCAGCACACCTGCTCCCGCCTGCTCATCATCAGTCGCGGCAAGATCGTCGCGGACGGCCCGGTGGACCGGCTCATCCAGCAGGCGGAGGGGGCCGTGGAGATCGCGGTCGAGGCCGCCGGCGCGGGGGTGGCCGACGCGCTCGGACAGCTGCCCGGCGTCCGGCGCGTCCAGCCCGGGCGCGCCGCCGACGGGCGGGTCGCCGTCACCTTGACGGCGGACGGCGGCACCGATCTCCGGCCCGAGATCTTCGCGCTCGCCCAAGCCCGCGGTTGGACGTTGTACGAGCTGCACGCGGAGCGCGCCGGCCTCGAGGAGCTGTTTCACCAGCTCACCCAGGGCGACGCGAGCCAGGCATGAACGCCGTCCTGACGATCGCGCGTCGCGAGCTCAAGGCGCTGTTCGATCACCCCACAGCGTACATCCTGCTTGTCGTGTTCACCGGCGTGAACGGCTTCCTCTTCTTCCGGGACGTGGACATGTACGGCGTGGCGTCGCTGCGCCCCATGCTCGACCTGCTGCCCTGGCTGCTCCTGTTCCTCGCACCCGCGGTCACGATGCGCGCGCTCGCCGAGGATGCGCGCAACGGTACGCTCGAGGTCGTGCTGGCGCAGCCCATCACGGAGCTCGAGCTGCTCGGCGGCAAGTACCTCGGGCAGGTGGCGTTCCTCGTGATCGCGCTGGCCCTCACGCTCCCGCTCCCGTTGGGACTCGCCTTGGGAGCGCATCTGCCTTTCGGGGTGCTCGTGGCGCAGTACGTGGGCGCCACGCTCCTGATCGCGGGGCTCGGCGCCGTGGGCATCTGGGCGTCGAGCGTCACCGGCAACCAGATCACCGCGTTCATCCTCGCCGTCGCGGTGATGTTCGTTTTGATCCTGGTCGGTCTCGATCCATTGATCGTGGGCCTCCCGCCCCGCCTCGGGGCGATCGCCGCGTCGCTCGGCGTGCTGTCGCATTTCACCGGCATCGATCGCGGCGTCATCGACCTGCGCGACGCCGTCTATTTCGTCACGCTCGCCGCCCTGTTTCTGCTGCTCGCCTACTTCGCGCTGATGCGCCGCAAGCTCACGGCGCGTGGAGCGTCGCTGCAGCGCCTGCGACTGGGCACCGTACTGCTCGCGGCGGCGCTGGTGGTGGTGAACCTGTTCGGACGCCATATCGGAGGCCGGATCGACCTGACGCCCGGCCGGTCGTACACGCTCGCCCCCGCCACCAAGCGGATCCTCGGTGCCCTGCCCGACCTCGTGACGCTCAAGCTGTTCGCCTCGAGCGCGCTCCCGCCCCAGGTGGCGTTCCTGAAGCGCGACCTGGACGACCTGTTGCGCGACTACCGCGCGGCCGGTCGCGGCCGGGTGAAGGTCGTAGTGCAGGATCCGTCGGCCGACAGCGCGGCGCTGCGCGAGGCCCGCACGCTCGGCATTCCGCCGGTGCAGTTCAACGTGCTGGGGAAGGCCGAGCTGCAGGTCAAGGAAGGGTACCTGGGACTCGCCGTGCGGTACGCCGACGGCGTCAAGACAATTCCCTTCGTGCAGCAGACGAACGATCTCGAATACCGGCTGACGTCCGACATCCGCGCCCTCACGTCCACCAGCAAGCCCGCGATCGGCTTCGGCGAGATCGCCGCGGCGCAGACGCCGCCCCAGGCGCGGCGGTCCTTCGACGCGCTGCGCCAGCAGCTCGAGCAGACCTACACGGTGCACACGGTCTCGCTCTCGGATAGCACGATTCTCCCCGACATGAAGGCGCTGATCTTCGCGGGGACTCCCGACTCGCTGCACGGCGCCCAGGCCGGCAACCTCAAGGCATTTCTGGACCGGGGCGGCAGCCTGCTGCTGATGGCGAGCGGCATGGAGCGCTCGCCGCAAGGCCCGTTCTCGTTCTCGCGCCCGGTCGGCTGGAACGAGCTGCTCAAGCCCTACGGCGTGTCCATCGCCTCCGACATGGTGTACGACCTCGCGGCGAACGCGCGAGTCGCCATCCAGGCGCAATTCGGCCAGGTGCTCCTACCCTACCCCTTCTGGGTACAGGCCGCGAGCACCAAGGCATCGCCCGTCAATGCCGAAATCGACGCGGTGTTGCTCCCCTGGCCGAGCAGCCTCGACACCACGAAGGCGCCGAACGGCACCGTCACACCGTTGTTGGTGACGAGTCGCGCGGGCGGAGTCCAGGAGACCACGGCGTTCCTCGATCCCTCGCGGGAGTTCCGCCGCGACAGCCTGCGCCCGCGGCTCCTCGCCGCGCAGCTCAGCCCGGCGGCGGCACCGGGCGCCGCGGGCGCGACGCACGCCCGGCTCGTGATCGTGGGCAGCCCGGACTTCGCGAGCGACCGGTACGCGCAGAATTCGCCCGACAACATCGTGTTCGTCCAGAACGCGGTGGACTGGCTGGCGCAGGACGAGGCGTTGATCGCCATTCGCTCGAAGAATCGGACACCCCCCCCGCTGGCATTCGCGAGCGCGACCACGCACGACCTCGTGAAATACGGCAACATCATCGGCGTACCGGCGCTGCTGATCGTGTTCGGCGCCTTGCGGTTGTGGCGCCGCCGCCTGATCACGCGGCAGGTCTACCGCCCGCTCGCGCTGGCGGGCGCGGGGGGAGCCTCATGAGCGCGAAACAGCTCCGGCTGATCATCCTCACCCTGGCCGTCGTGCTGCTCCTGTGGGGCGCCTCCGAGCGCTTCTCCCGCGCCTCGGACACCATCACGGGCGGGTTCTCCCTGCCGGCACCGGCGCCGGCCGATGTCGACACCATCAGCTTCATCAAGGGGCAGGATTCGATCGTGCTGGCCAAGCAGTCGGCCACAACATGGACCGTGAACCGCCACCGCGCCGCGCCCGACGCCGTGAACGAGCTGTTCCAGGCGTTGCACGACAGCGCGCCACCGGAGCTCGTGGCGCAGGATTCCTCGTCGTTCGGCCGGCTCAACGTCGACGGCGCCACGGGGCGCCGGCTCCGCCTCCGCGGCGCCGGCAAGCCGCTGCTCGACGTGATCATCGGCGCCCGGGGCTCGGAGTACGGCAGCGCCTACGTGCGCCGGCCCGGGGACAGCCACGTCTATCTGTGGCGCGGGCGGCTGGGGTCGCTCGCGGACCGCACCGCGGAGGAGTGGCGCGACAAGCGCATCGCCGCCCTGGCGCCGGACAGCGTCACGCTGGTGGAGGTCGAGCGCGGCAAGGACCGGTACGCGCTCAGGCGCGCCGGCAAGGCCTGGACGCTCGACCGCGCCGCAGCGGACTCGGGTGCGGTGGCCCGGCTGCTGGAGAAATACCGCACCGTCACGGCCGCGGGTTTCGCGTCGGCGGCCCAGGTCGACTCCGCCCGCGCGCTGCGGCCGGCGCGGCGCCTCACGGTGCGCGGTGCCCGCGGCACACTCGTCGCGCTCGTGTTCGACTCGATCCCGGGCGCGTTCTGGGTGCGCCGCACCGCGGGCACCGCTGCGGGCGGCGAGTCGGGTGTGTTGTACAGGATGAACGCGTGGGACGTCGACGGGCTCACGCCCGCGAGCCGCTCGCTCGAGCCCCCCGCAGCCGCCAAGCCATAGCCTCCAACCCCTTGGCTTCCAGCAGTTTGCCGTCTATTTTGCGGGGCTCACATGGCGGACCTCACGCTGTCGCGGAGCCAGCTGCTGCTCCTCGCCGGGACGGCCAACCGGCCGCTCGCCGAAGAGATGGCGCAACACTTGGGGCAGCCGTTGTGCGCGGTGACGCTGCGCCGGTTCGCTGACGGGGAGATCTTCGTCAAGATCGACGAGAACGTGCGCGGGCGGGACGTCTTCATCATCCAGCCCACGAACCCCCCGGCCGAGAACTATTGGGAGCTGCTGCTGCTGATCGACGCGGCGCGGCGGGCGAGCGCGGCGCGGATCACGGCGGTGCTGCCGTACTTCGGCTACGCCCGTCAGGACCGCAAGGACCAGCCCCGCGTGGCGATCAGCGCGAAGCTGATGGCCAACATGATCACCACGGCCGGGGCGGACCGCGTGCTGGGAATGGACTTTCATTCCCACCAGCTCCAGGGCTTTTTCGACATTCCGGTGGACCACCTGTACGCGGCGCCGGTGTTCGTGAGCCACTTTCGCCAGAAGCAGCTGTACGACCCGGTCGTGGTGGCGCCCGACGTCGGCTCGGCGAAGATGGCGCGCGGCTTCGCGAAGCGGCTGAACGCCTCGCTCGCGATCATCGACAAGCGGCGTCCCTCGGCCAACGTCGCCGAGGTGGTGAACGTGGTGGGTGAGGTGGAAGAGAAAGACTGCCTCATCCCCGACGACATGATCGACACGGCGGGGACGATCACCGAGGCGGCGGCGGCGCTCAGGCGCCTCGGGGCGCGCAAGATCTATGCGTTCGCGTCCCACGCCCTGCTGTCGGGTCCCGCGGTGGAGCGGCTGCGCGCCTCCCCGATCGACGAGGTCGCGGTGACGAACACGATCCGCATCCCCGACGAGCGCAGCTTCGAGAAGCTGAAGGTGCTGTCGATCGCCGGGCTGATCGCCAAGGCGATCGGCTACGAGCACTCCAATCAGTCGGTGAGCTCGCTGTTCGACTGACTTGCTGCCTACGACTTACGGCTGAGGACTGGCAATGGCCCAAATCGTTTCTCTCGCGGCAAGCCCGCGCACCACGACCGGGAAGGGCGCCGCGCGCCAGACGCGCTTCCGCGGCAAGGTCCCCGCGGTGATCTACGGGCACGGGCGCGAGACCCAGTCGCTCGAGGTGGAGGCCAAGGCCCTCGAGAAGGCGCTCACCGGCGTCGAGCCCGCGAGCACCATCATCGAGCTCGCGGTGGACGGCATGAAGACCCGGACGCTGATCCGCGAGATCCAGCGCCACCCGATCCGGCCCGACATCATCCACGTGGATTTCTACGAGATCCACGCCGAGGAGAAGGTCACGCTCAAGGTGCCGGTGCACCTGGTCGGCAACCCGGACGGCGTGCGGAACGCCGGCGGCGTACTCGACCAGGTGACCCGCGAGGTCGAGATCGAGGTGATGCCGGACGACATTCCGGACCGCGTGGAGCTCGACGTCACCGCTCTCAAGATCGGCGACTCGCTGCACGTGCGCGACCTGCACATCGCGAACGCGACGATCCTCACGCAGGCGGATCTCACGATCGCTACGGTGGTGCCGCCGCGCGCCGAAGAAGTGGCCGCCCCCGCCCCCGAGGCGGCGGCCGAGGTCGCCGAGCCCGAGCTGATCCGCAAGGTGCGCGAGGACGAAGAAGCGGAAGGCGAGGCGGCGGCCGGCGGCGAAGCGGGCGCCAAGCCCGAGGCGAAAGCTGGCGGCGCGGCGACGCCCGCCAAGGGCGAGAAGGCGGAGAAAGTCGAGAAGCCCAAGGGCGGCAAAGAGAGCTGACGTTTGCGCGCCGTGGTTGGCCTCGGCAACCCGGGGCCAGAGTACGCGGCGACCCGGCACAATGCGGGCTTCTGGCTCGCCGACGCGCTCGTCGCGCGCTGGGGGTTCCCCCCGTTCCGACGCGGCGAGCGCGCGCGTGTCTCCGAGGGCAGCGTCGCGGGAGTCGGCGTCCGGGTCCTCAAGCCCACCACCTACATGAACCGCAGCGGGGCGGCGTTGGCGTCGCTGCGTGCCGACCCGGCCTTCAACCCCGCCACCGACCTGCTGGTCCTCGTGGACGACTTTCAGATTCCCTGTGGCACGTTCCGGCTCCGCGCCGACGGCTCCTCGGGGGGTCATAACGGCCTCAAGAGCATCGAGGGAGCACTGCAGTCACAAGCGTACGCCCGCCTGCGCATCGGCGTGGGGCCGCTCCCGGAGGGCGCCGGCGACTGGTCGGACTACGTGCTCGCGCCGTTCACCCCCGAGCAAGTCGAGCAGGTCGAGGCCCTCCTGCCTCAGATGGTGGACGCGGCGACCAAGTGGGTGAAGGAAGGCGCCTCCTAGGTGCTGCGCCTCGGCATCGTCGGTCTCCCCAACGTCGGCAAGTCGACCCTGTTCAACGCCCTGACCTCGTCGAAGGCCGCGGCGGCGGAGAACTATCCGTTCTGCACCGTCGAGCCGAACGTCGGGGTCGTCGAGGTGCCCGACCCCCGCCTGAACCGGCTGTTCGAGCTGGTGCGGCCCAAGAAGAAAGTCCCCGCCGTCGTCGAGTTCGTCGACATCGCCGGACTGGTGCGTGGCGCCTCGCAGGGGGAAGGCCTCGGCAACCAGTTCCTGTCGCACATCCGCGAGGTCGACGCGATCGTGCACGTGATCCGCTGCTTCGAAGACCCCGACGTAGTGCACGTGATGGGACCGGTCGACCCCGTACGCGACCACGACGTCATCACGAGCGAGCTCGCGCTCGCCGATTTGAGCGTGATCGAGCGGCGCCTCGACAAGACCCGCAAGACGGCGCGGGCCGGGGACAAAGCGGCCCAGCTCGAGCTTGTCGTGCTCGAGCGCGTGCTGAGCGAGCTCAACGCGGGACGCGGGGCCCGGGAGGCGGGTGAGACCGAAGAGGCCGTGCGGTTCCTGCGCCAGCTGGGACTGCTCACCGCGAAGCCGATCCTCTACGCCGCGAACGTGAACGAGGACGACCTCGCCGCGGGCGGCGGAGCCTGGATCGGCCGCCTGCGCGCCGCCGCGCAGTCGCATCACGAAGAGGCGGAGATCGTCCCGTTCTCCGCCAAGTTCGAGTCAGAGCTCGCGGAGCTCTCCGGTGAGGAGCGGGCGGAGTACCTCGCGAGCGCCGGTGTGCGCGAACCCGGACTCGACCGGTTGATTCACGCCGGCTATCACCTGCTCGGCCTGCAGACGTTCTTCACGGTGGGCGAGAACGAGGTGCGCGCCTGGACCATGCACCGGGGCGGGACCGCGTTCGACGCCGCTGGCGAAATCCACTCGGATTTTCAGCGCGGCTTCATCCGCGCCGAAACCGTCGCTTACGACGAGTTCGTGCGCGTGGGATCGTACAAGACGGCGCGCGAGCAAGGGCTGGTGCGCTCGGAGGGGCGGGACTACGTGGTGCAGGACGGAGACATCCTGCTGTTCCGCTTCAACGTCTAGTGCCTGCTCCACATCAGGGCGGCCCCACACGTGCTTCCGAAGCTGTACTGAAACTCCACCGGCACGTCGAAGCCGCGCTTGTACACCTCCACGGCGGCTAGCTCGTCGAGATGGATCAGGTCCAACTGATCGGCCGGCAGCCGCAGGCCGTCCAGGTAGAGCGGCATGACGCACTGGCGCCCGAAGGTCGAGGTCAGAGGAATGCAGTATCCCGATCCGCAGCGCATCGACACACCGGACTCGCTGAGCAGGGAGCGCAACGGCAAGCCCCGGCGGCGCTCCAGGTCCTGCTGCGTGTAAAACCGCCCGAACCCCCACTTCCGACGATCGTAAAACCCCGCGAGGCTTCGCTCCGCCCGCAGGCTCTTCGCCTCCACCACGATCGGCGCCAGCTCGACGGCGTCGACGTCGAGCAGCACCGAGAGGGTCAGCGTCTTCCCGGCCGTGAGCTTGATCGGGTGCTCGTACGAGACGCTGTCCCGATAGAGGATGCGGATCACCTGGCGGCCGGCAGGCAGATCAGCCAGCGCGAATCTGCCGGTGGAGTCCGTCACGTCGAACATCTGGCTCCCCGGCACCGCGATCATCACACCCGCGATCGGTAGGCCATTGATCGATGAACGGACGGAGCCCGCGAGACGGGCGGAGTCTATTTGGCCGTGCGCAACTAGGGGAGCCCAGCCGATCAGGAGGAGAGACAGCAGGTGCTGCGGAGTGTGCAGCCGAGACCCGCGTTTCACGATGTTATCGTACACGCGAGCCACCGGGAGTGCCAGCCCTACTCGTCCGCCCCCGTGCGGCTCCCCGAGCCCGCGTGAATCCGGTTGCCGCGCTGCTGCTCGTGGGCCACACTCCGTTTGGCCTGGTCGGTCAACGGGACCTGGCTTTGTACCAGGTCGCGGCTCGCCCACACGACGTGGTCGCCGCACATGATGGCGTCCACCGGGTAGGGCTGCCGCAGGAACGACGCCGCGTCGGAGCTCGCCACCTGGGTCCCGGGGAACAGGTACCAGCAGCGCTCTGCGTTGGGATGACTGTGAATCGTGCCGACGGTACCGGTCCAACCGGCTTCCTCGCAGGTCTGCTGCGGCACGACGTGGGTCGGGGTCGACTGCGGGGGATCCACGTCGGCCGGCGCGATGCGGCGTACGATGACCGTCCGCCCACGCACTTCACCGATCATGCACCCCATGAATTCCGTCGGGAACGACCGATACTGCAGCACGAGGTAACGGCGGGCCTGCTCGGAGATGACGAGCGTGCGGGCAACCGGCGAGCTCGGCACGACCCGCGCCGCCGCCGTCTCGACCAGGCGCGTCGGCTCCGGCTGCAGCGCGAGCAGCACCATCAGGCCCGCCGTCGCTACGACGACACGCCCTCCGCGCGCCAGAACCCACACTCCCGCTGCCTGCATGCCGCCGTCCCTCGGTCATTGGTGCTCCCGGACATCTAGGTGCCGGGTGGACTGCTGTTGCAGTCCCACACACGAGCAAGACCGGTGCCACGATGTGTGCACTAAACGAATGCATGTCCAATCGGATTGGGCATGTGACCGTAGTCACCACGCATCAAACCCGCATCAAAACGCGGCACGCGCGTGCGCCGCACGTCAGTGAGGAAAGTCACGCCCCTGCTGCTCCGGCGCCTCAGGGCTCGCGCGACTGCCCCACCCTGCCCCTACCAACGCCCACGGCCCCGGCCTATGTTTCTCGCCAACAAATCCCCTACTCGGCGCCGCACCAGCGCCGGGTCGCTCACGACCAAAGGGAGGTGACATGCCTCGTCGGTACGAGACGGTTTACATCTTCGATAGTGTCCTGGAAGAGCCTGCGATCACCGAGAAACTCGAGAAGTTCCACGCCCTCCTGACCAAGGACGGCAAGGGCGCCGTCTCCAACGTCGCGCATTGGGGCAAGCGAACGCTGGCGTTTCCAATCAAGAAGCGCGACTCCGGCCACTACGTCGTCGCCCAGTTCGAGACCGCCGCGGGCCTGCTGCCCGAGTACGAGCGCGCCGTGAAGCTCGACGAAGGCGTGCTGCGCTACCTCGTGGTGGTGTCCGAAGGGCTGCCCGCCAAGCCGGAACCCGCCCCGACCGCCGCCCCGGTGATCGCGCCCGAAGTAGAAGAGCTCGAGGAGGATGACGCATGAGACGCCCCGCCAAGACATGTCCCGTGTGCGAATCCGGGGTGCGGGTGCTGGACTACAAAGACGACCGTACCCTGAGCCGGTTCCTCACCGAGCGCGGGAAGATCTTGCCGAGCCGGTTGTCAGGGATGTGCGCGCGGCATCAACGTCAGCTCGCGACCGCGATCAAGCGGGCGCGCCAGCTCGCCCTGCTGCCGTACATCAAGGGCTACGTCGCCTGACATGGTGCCGGGCGCGCAGGGCACGGAAGCGCGCTGGCGCCTCCTGCTCGGCACCGCCGCATTCGTGGTGTGGGCGCCGCCCAGTCTGCTGGGGCTGCCACTCGCGGGGCTGCTGCTCGCCACGCGGCCCCGCACCACCGCCGAATGGGGCGCCGCAGGCGGCGTTGGGGTGCTGAGCGCCGGGCTATTGCTCCTCCCGGCCACCGACCTCCTGACGGGGTTCGTGCGAGCGTACACCGTGCTCGTCACCGCCGCCTTCGTGGTCGTCACGCTGTTTGCGGGCGGGGAGGAGACGCTGCTGGCACGGGCGATCCGCGCCGGGCTGATCGGTGGCGTCGCGGCAGTGGTCCTGGCGCGGCTGCAGCTGGGCGGCTCCGCCTGGGACGCCCTGCACTGGGAGGCCCGTCGCCAGGCGAGCGCCGCCATGCGCCTCGTCGTGGAGGGGTGGCCGCAGACTTTCGCCGTGTACGAGCCGGTGGTCCGGTTCGTGAGCGACACGGTGCCCGCGACGCTCGCCCTGCAGACGCTCGCCGGCCTCACCCTCGCCTGGCAGTGGCACCGGCGCGTCGCGCGCAATCCGCTCGGGCCCTCGCCGGCGCCGTTCCGCGAATTTCGCTTCGGCGACCACTGGGTGTGGGCGATCATCGTGGCGCTGCTGGGCTGGATCACGCCCGTCGTCGCCGGGCTCAAGCTGGCGGCGCTGAACCTCCTGGTCGTGCTCGGCGGCCTGTACCTGGTGCGCGGTATCGCGATCGTCGTCGCGTGCGCCGCGGCGTTCGGGATCGCCCCGGCGGCGCTGGTCATCGGCGCCGTGGTCGCGGCGGCGCTGGCGCTGCCATTACTGTTGCTGTTACCCGGCCTCGCGACCCTGGGCATCACCGACACGTGGCTCGAATTCCGGCGCCGCCTGAAGACTCGGGCCTGAACCGTCAGCGAAGAGGATGCGATGGAGATCATTCTGCGAGAAGACGTGCAGCATCTCGGGGCGGCAGGCGACGTCGTCAAGGTCAAGGACGGCTACGCCCGCAACTACCTCCTCCCCAAGGGCCTCGCCTACGCCGCCACCGAGGCCAATAAGAAGAAGATCGCGTACGAAGCCGCGCGCATCGCGCGGCAGCGCGCCGCCGAGCGGGGCGCCGCCGAAACCGAGGCGGCCAAGCTCGCCGACGTGCATCTCAGCTTTGCCGTCAAAGTCGGCGAGGAGGACAAGCTGTACGGCTCGGTCACGGCGGGCGACGTCCAGCGCAAGCTCGAAGAGCTGGGGATCCACGTGGACAAGCGCAAGGTGGACCTCCCCGAGCCGATCCGCGAGTTGGGCGACTTCCGGGTCGGGATCAAGGTCCACCCCGACGTCCGGCCCGAGATCCGGGTGAGCGTGGTGAAGGAGTAACCACGGAACAAACGGATGCGCCCGGCGCTATGAGTACGAGGGGGCGGGGCGCGGGGGGAGGCGGCCGTCCGGCGAAGCGGCCCGTCGTGCAGGCGCAGGCGGCGCTGCAACTCGTCACCGAGGCGCTGCTCGACCGCAAGGCGGTCGACCCGATGGTACTGGACCTCCGGGGACTCAGCGCTGCCACCGACTATTTCGTAATCGTTTCGGGAACGTCCGACGCCCACGTGCGGGGGATGGCGGACCACTTGATGACGGCGCTGGCGCCGCACGGGATTGCGCCACATCATGTGGAAGGCCTGGCGCAAGGGCGGTGGGTGTTGCTCGACTACGTGGACTTCGTGGTGCACGTGTTCCACCCTGAGCTGCGGGAGTTTTACCAGCTCGAGCGCCTGTGGGGCGACGCCCCGGTGCTCGCCGGGGGCACGCGCGACGACGGGTTGGACGACGGGTTGAAAGGATGATCCCCATGCGACGGATGGCAGCGGCGGTGGCGGCGGTGGCGCTCGCGGGTGCGACGCCGCTCGCGGCGCAGTACTTCGGGCAGAACAAAGTCCAATACCGAACCTTCGACTTCCGGATCATCCAGACCGAACATTTCGAGGTCTACTACTATCCCGCCGAGCGGGTGGCGGCGCTCGACGCGGCGCGCATGGCCGAGCGGTGGTACGCCCGCTTGTCGCGTGTGCTGCACCACGAATTCCAGGGACGCAAGCCGATCATCTTGTACGCGTCTCAGTCCGATTTCCAGCAGACGAACGTCGTCGATGCCTCCGGTGAGGGCCTGGGCGGCGTCACCGAGTTTTTCAAGCACCGGATGGTGCTGCCGTTCACCGGCTCCTACGAGGAGCTGGAGCACGTGCTGGGTCACGAGATGGTGCACCAGTTCCAGTACGACGTCTTCAGCCGCGGGCGCATCGGGGCGGGGGTGCAGACGCTCGTCAACGTGAACCCACCACTCTGGTTCATGGAAGGGATGGCCGAGTACCTGTCGCTCGGGCCCATCGACAATCACACGGCGATGTGGCTACGCGACGCGTCGCTTGAGGGCCACCTCCCCACGATCGAACAGCTGACCTACGACCCTCGGATCTTCCCCTATTACTTCGGGCACGCGATCTGGGCGTACATCGGCGAGAAGTGGGGCGACGAAGTCATCGGGGAGATCCTCCAGGCCTCCACCGCGGGCGGAGTCGAGAATGCGTTCAAGCGGGCGCTTGGCCTCTCGCTCGACGATCTGTCGAGTGAATGGCGGGACGCGGTGCAGACCACATACCTGCCCCAGCTCGCCCAGCACTACCGCGCCCGCCACATCGCCCAGCCGCTCCTCACCCGGAAGCGCTCGGACGGCACGCTGCACATCGCGCCGGCGCTGTCGCCCGACGGCCGCGACATCGCTTACTTCAGCGAGCGGAAATCGTTCTTCGTGGACCTCTATCTCGCGGATGCCGAGACCGGTCGGGTGAAACGGCGGCTCACCAAGGCGACGTTGACCAACAACTACGAGAGCTTGCGGTTCATCAACTCCGCGGGATCATTCTCGCCGGACGGGCGCTACTTCGCGATCGCCGTGAAGCACAACGACAAAGACGACCTCGTCATCCTCGACGTCAAGAAGGACGAGGAGGTGCGTCGCATCACGGTGCCCCTGAACGGGTTGATCACGCCGAGCTGGTCGCCCGACGGCAAGCAGATCGTGTTCACGGGGTTCGACGGTGGGCTGTCCGACCTGTTCGTTGTGAATGCCGACGGCAGCGACTTGCACCGCCTCACCAACGACAAGTACGCCGATCTCCACCCCTCCTGGTCCCCGGACGGCAAGACCATCGCGTTCGCGACCGACCGCGGCCCGGCGACCGACTTCAATACACTGACCTTCGGCAACATGCGAATCGCCCTGTACCACTTGGACAACGGGGTGATCGACCTGCTCCCTCACACGGAGCACGGCAAGAACATCAACCCGCAGTGGGCGCCCGACGGGCGATCGATCGCCTTCGTCTCGGATCGGACGGGGATCAGCGACGTCTACCTCTACGACCTGGGCGACCACAACCTTTATCAGCTGACCGACCTCTTCACCGGTGCCGCCGGGTTCACGCCGCTCTCCCCCGTACTGTCGTGGGCGCGGCAGGCGGACCGGATGGCGTTCGCCTACTACGAGGAGGGTGAGTACAACGTCTACGCGGTAGACAACCCCCGGTCGCTGCGGCGCCAGCCCTACCAGGAGCCGGCGACGCCGCCGGTGACGTCGCTGCTCGCTGCGACGCGGCGCGACACCGCGCGGGCGTACGCCACGCCGGCGGGCGCGGCCAACCCCAGCGAACAGTCCCGGGGCGTCACGTCCGTGTACCGCTCCCCCACCGGGTTCCGCGCTTCGAGCGCGACCCCGCAACAGACCGACTCCACAAGCGGCACGACCGCGCTCAGCGTGCGCGCGCTGCTCGACTCGGCGACCGCGCTCCCCGATACCAGCGAGTTCACGTTCAAGGCGTATCACACGCGGTTCACGCCCGATTACGTGGCGCGGCCGACCATCGGGTACGAGCGTGATAACTTCGGGCGGGGCTTCTTCGGCGGCACGGCCATTTCGCTGTCGGACATGCTCGGCAATCATACGCTCGTCTTCGCGGGCGCCGTCAATGGGCGCCTCTCGGAAGCGCAGGTGCTGACGGCCTACATCAACCAGACGCACCGCTTGAGCTGGGCCACGGGTTTCACCCAGGAGCCGTACTACTTCTACGAGCCCACCACGCTCCAGAGCGACACCGGCGGCCTCTCCGTGCTCACGGTGGGGATCCGGCGCTTCGTGATTCGGGACGGTTTCGTCGAAGCCTATTATCCGTTCAGCCGCTTCAGCCGCGTGGAGCTCGGGCTGCACGCCGTCAACATCTCCGACGCCGTGCTGCAGCAGCAGTATCTGCTGGACCCGAACGGCTCCGTGCTGGCATTCTCAGACCTGCAGACGATCAGCAACCCGTCGATTAGCTACGTGTCGCCGTCGCTCTCGCTGGTGCACGACAACGCGCTGTTCGGCTATGTCGGTCCGTTCGCCGGCTCGCGCTTCCGCTTCCAGATCACGCCGAACGTCGGCGACTGGCGGTTCGTGGGCGGTCTCGCCGACTGGCGACGCTACTTCTTCGCCCGGCCGTTCACCCTCGCCGTCCGCGGGTTGTTCTTCGGCCGCTACGGCCGTGATGGCGACCAGTTCCCGGTGTTCCTCGGGAGCACCGAATTGATCCGCGGGTACACGGCGGGCTCACTCATCAACAACGAGTGCGCCAATTCGAGCGCGGCCGCGTCCAGCGGCAGCAGTACGGGCTGCACCGCGCTCGACCAGCTGATCGGCTCGCGCATCGCCGTGGCGAACGTGGAGCTGCGGTTCCCGCTCACCCGCAGCCTCGTGCTCGGCTTCCTGCCCGTGGGGCTCCCCCCGATCGAGGGCGCGCTCTTCTATGACGCGGGGCTGGCGTGGCAGTCGGGCTCGGTCATCAAGTGGCAGCGCGCCGCGGGGGATGACGCGGAGATCGTCCGGACGCCGCTGCGCAGCTGGGGCGGAGCAGTCCGCGTGAACCTGCTGGGGTTCGTGGTGCTGCGGTTCGACTACACCAAGCCGCTCGACCGGCTGCGCAACAAGGCCTATTGGACGGTGAGCCTCGGCCCAACGTTCTAACTCCGTATCGCTAAAACACTTGCGCTGGCCTCGCCGGTTGTCTATCTTGTCCGGCGAGGCCATTTGCTTACGCGTGGGTGGTTCTGCGTCCTCGCCTACCTGGCGCTAGGGGGCTGCCGGTCCCGAGCGCCCGCGCGCCCATCGTCGCAACAAAACACACCCCAATCAGTTACGCGATCACACGTGGGCGATGCCCGCACCGCCGGCATGGCGCTGCGCGTAGTCGCCCGCGGCGGCACCCCACGGGCGTATCGCCTCCCGGACCTGGTCGAAGTCCCGAACGCCATTCATGGCCAGCTGCCCGCCGTCGCGAGCGTGATCGGGCTCGACCCCGAGTCCGAGTTCCTGTTCGTCATGACCGCGAAGCAGGACGTGTTGTCGCTCGACTTGGGGAGCGGGCGCGTTGACACCGTGGCGACGGGGATCGTGCAGGCGGCCCTCGGCCCGGACGGCACGTTGTACACCGTGGACGCGAAGCGACGCGTGGTATCGCTCGCGCGCCGGGTTCGCTTCGCCTGGCCCCAGCCGCTGGGCGGCGTGCCACGCGAGCTGTTCGGCGCCACCGACCAGCGCCTGGTCGCCGTGGATCCTCCCAAGCTGATCACCGCCGCGGCCGATCAACCCCCGACCAGCCGCACCATTCCCGCCGCCGGCGACGTGGCGGCGACGCGGTGGGGCGATCTCATCGCCGTCGCGAGCGATTCGGGCGTGCTGCTGATGGACGCGCTCGGGCGGCGCGAGCCGGCATTCGTCCGGCTCGAGGATCATCCGCGCGCTCTCGTGTTCTCGCCGTCCGGCCACCGCATCTACGTCGCGCGGCGCACCGAACCCGGCCTCGCCGTCATCGACCGCTACGACCGCAGCGAGATCGATGGCGTGGCGCTCCCTACACCGGCGACCACGATCCGTCTCGATCCGCTGGGACGGTGGCTCTTGGCGCGGCCCACGATCGGGGACTCGGCGTGGATCGTCGACCTGCCGGTGAAACGATTGGTGGGCTCGGTCGCGACCGGCTGGCGCGTGGATCTCCCGGCAATCGCCCCTGACGGCTCGCTGCTCGTGCGGCAGGGCGACGACGTCGCCGCGTACCGCCCCGATTCCCTGGTCGTGACGGGTCGGGTCAAGGGGGGCGGCGTCGATCAGTGGATCCTGACCGGTTGGCGGCCCCGCGGGAGCTACCGCTCGGCATTCGCGGAGCCGTCGGTCCCGTCCGGTCAGCCGGGCGCGGGAGCAGGCGACTCGGCGGCCGTGGGGGAAGGGTTGCTGTACGTGCAGGTGTCCACGTCGCAGAACGAAGCCTGGTCGACGGAGATGGCCCAGCAGCTCAGTCGCGCGGGGTTGACCGCGCGGGTGCTCCCGCCGCACGGTCCCGACGACGGCTACCGCGTCGTACTGGGTCCATACCCGACCCGCGCCCAGGCGGAGGCGATCGGACGGAAGCTCGGCCGGCCATACTGGATCTATCAGCCGACGCCATGAGCGCACGACCGCTGCCGCGTTCGCGCCTTGACAACCTGATCCCTTCGCTCGTCGACGGGCACGCGCTCGTCGCGCTCGTGCCCGCCACCGGGGACCTGAAATGGGCCACGGCGGCGGCCTGGGACGTGGCTCGCGCCGCGGCCCGGCACGGACGCCGCGTGGCGCTGGTCGACCTCTGGATCGAGGATCCCACGCTGCATGAGGTCGTGGGCCTCACGCCAAGCGAAGGGATCGTCGACGCGTTCGAGTACGGCGTGTCGCTCACCAAGGCGGCCCACGAGGTGGACCACGTCTTCTTCATCGCGGCGGGCGCGTACACCGCGCACCCGGGCGACGTGTTCGGACACGAGCGCTGGAAGAAGCTGCATGGCGGATTCCGCGTGGAGGGCGCGCTGCTGCTGCTCTATCTGTCGGCGGGGGCGCTCGCCCGGCTGTCGGCCGTGCCCGACGGGTTGATCGTGCTCTCGCCCGACGGCTTCGAGCCAGAGTCGTCGATCGGCCAGGGGATCAGCGCGGCGCTCGAGCGTGGCACGCCGTTGGTGGGCGTGGTGCGAGAGCGCTGGACCCCTGAGCCGGAGGTCCACGCCGCGACGCCGCCCGTGTCGCGTCCCGCGCGCCTGGCGCGCGCCGAGGGGCGGGCCGCGAGCCGCCGCGCCCGACCCGCGGTCGTCGCGGCGACGCTCATGGGGGGGGCGGCCGTGGGGTGGGTGCTGTTCGCCACCGGCGGGGAGTACATCCGGGCGAGCAGCGCTGAACACCGCGCCGCCACTCCGGCTCTTCCCCCCGCCCCGCTGCGGGCGCGGCCGACCCCCGTGCCGGCGCCTCGTCTCGACACCCTGCCCTGGACGGTTCAGCTCGCCGCCTACGCCAGCGCCGACAAAGCGCTCGCCCTGGCCGATCGCCTGGCGTCACGCGAGCATTTGGCCGCGTTCGTGACGCCGGTCGCGCTCGAGGGACGCCGGGGGGGAGGAGCCGCCGTCTGGTATCGCGTGCTGGCCGGCGCCTTCACCACTCGTGACTCGGCCGTCCTGGCCCGCGCCGCGCTGTGGGCGAACCGCGTGGCACCCAAGGGGCAAGGGGACCTGCTGCGGGCGCCGTACTCCTTCTCGCTGGCACAGACCGGGCGCCCCGATCGCCTGCGCGCCCGGGGCATTCCGGCCGTGTCGTGGGGCGCCGACGGCGCCCTGCTCGTGGGCGCGTTCGAAACGCCCGACCAGGCGAGTGTCGCCGAGGCGCAGCTCAAGCGCGGCCACGTCCGCGCCACTCTCGTGACCCGCACGAGGACCAAACCATGAGATTGACCCGACTCGAGCTGTCGGGCTTCAAGTCGTTTGCCGGGACGGTGGAGCTGCCGTTCGAGGCCGGCGTCACCGCGATCGTGGGCCCCAACGGTTGCGGCAAGTCGAACATCTCCGACGCCGTCCGGTGGGTGCTGGGCGAGCAGTCCCCCCGCCTGCTGCGCGGCGGGAAGATGGAGGACGTGATCTTCCAAGGCTCGACCGGCCGGCGCCCGGTGAACGTGACGGAGGTGTCGCTCGTCTTCGACAACTCCGACGGCACCCTACCGCTCGCCTACCAAGAGGTGCTCGTCACCCGCCGCTTGTCCCGTTCCGGTCAGAGCGAATACCTCCTCAACCGCTCGCCGGTGCGCCTGCGCGATATCCAGGATCTGCTGCGCGGCACCGGCCTCGGCGCGGACGCCGCCGTCGTGATGGAGGCCCGCATGATCGAGGCGCTGCTCTCCGAGAAAGCCGAGGAGCGGCGGGCCTTGTTCGAGGAGGCGGCGGGGATCGGGCTGTACCGCGACCGCAAGAAGAGCACCGAGCGGCGGCTCGAAGAGACGGCGGCGGATATGGCGCGCCTCGATGACCTGATCGGCGAGGTGCAAACGCAAGTGCGCTCGCTCGCGCGGCAGCGCGGCAAGGCGGAGCGGTACGGCAAGATGATCGAGGAGCGCTTCGGGATCGCGCTGACGCTCGTGCGGCGCGAGCTCGAGGATCTCGACATCGCGCTGGGCCGGCTGGGCCAGCGCGCGGGGGACCTGGCCGCGGCGCTGCCGGCGGAGCGCACGCGGCTGGCGGAGGCCGAGCGAGAGCGAGAGGCGCGGGTGCAGGCGCGGCATTCCGCGGAAGCGCGCCGCACCGAGGTGGAGCGGCGTCTGGGGGACGCGAAGCTCGAGGTCGGGCGCCTCGAGGGCGATCTCGCCTTGGCCGCCGAGCGGTTGCGCAACGCGGGCCAGCGACGTGCCACCGCCGATATGCGCCGCGAGCAAGAGGACGCGCGGGCGGCCCAGGCGGAGCGCGAGCAAGCCGCCGCGGCGGCGGAGTGCGCGGCCGCCGAGCGCGACCTGGCGACGGTGCAGCATGAGCTGACCGGCCGCAGCACGCTGGAGCAAGAGGGCCGTGACGGCCTGGTGGCGCAGCGCACGGCCGTACGCGAGCTCGAGGAGGATTTGCAGCGGCGGGCGGAGGCGTTCCGGGCGCTCGAAGGGGAGCGCGCCGCGCTCGAGCGGGAGCGGGGGGAACTGGGCCAGCAGCTCGCCCAGGCCTCCGGCGAGCGCGCCGCCCGCGCGGAGGCGGAGTGGGCCGCGACCGCCCAGGTGACGACGCGGGCACGAGAGGCAGCGGCCCGGGCGCTGGCGGCGACGCAGGCGGCGGAGGGGTTGGAGCGGACGCGGCGTCAGGTGGCCGAGCTCAAGGAGCAGGAAACACACGACCGCGCCGCGCAGCGCCAGGCCGATGAGGCCCTCGCCCAGGTGAGCGCGCGGCGGGACGCGCTCGCCGAGCTCGAGCACCAGCGGGTCGGCCTCGCCCCGGCCGCCCAGGCGCTGCTGCGGGACAAGGCGCAGTTCGGCGACGTGGTGTTGGGGCCGCTGTCGGATTTCGTGCGCACGACTCGCCGTGACGCCCAGCTCGCCGAGCAGCTGCTGGGGGAGTGGTTGCAGGCCGTGCTGGTCCGCGACGATGCCGCCGTGGAGGCGGTGCGCCAATGGCACCAGCGCACCGAGCCGGGGCCGCTGGTGCTGTTGCCCTGCGCGCCCGGTCCGCGCCGCGCAGCCGACGGGCACCCGCTGGCCGACGAGTTGCGCGTGGACGGGCCGGCGGCGGCGTGGGTGCGCGCGCTGCTCGCCGGTCACGAAGTGCTCGACGGCGGGCGGGCGCTGCGCCGCGCGAACGGCGCGGTGTACCTCGCCGGCGCCGCGGCCGGGGGCCCGCTCGAGCGGCGCGCGGAGCTCGAGGCGCTCGGGCACGAGCTGGAGGAGGCGGAGACACGTCGCGCGACGGCGGCGACGGCGCTGCAGCGCACCCTCAGCGGGCTGGCCACGGCGGAAGCCGAGTTCGCCGCCGCGGGCGCGACGGCGGAGCAGGCCCGCGCGCAAGAGCTCGAGGCGGGCGCCTTGCAGGGCGACGCCGAGCGCGCGGCGGCCCACACGCAGCGCGAGGCGGCGGACGCGACAGTGCAGGTCGACCGGCTGTCGAGCCGGCTGGCGGAGGTGGAGGCCCGCCTTGCAACCGTGCACGCCGAGCTCGAGCGTCACGAAGTCGAGCGGGTGCGGCTGGACGAGCGCCTCGGCGCCGAGCGCGCCCGGCTGGTAGAGCTGGAGGCGCAGCAGGAGGCGGCGCGCGAGCAACGGGTGCACTGGCAGGTCGAGGCCGCGCAAGTCGAGGCCCATCTCGCGGCGGCCCGTGCCCGTGCCGAGCGGGCCGGCGCGGACGCGGCGGAGGCGCGCCACCAGAGCGCCAACCTGGCCGATGAGATGGGGACCATCGACCACGACGTCGCGACCCAGACCGCGCAGCAAGGCGAGTGGACCGACGCCCTCGAGGAGCGTCGTCTCGCGCTGGGCGCGCTCGACAGCGCGGCCGAGGAGGCCGCGGCGGGCGTCGCGGAGGCCGACGCGCGGCTCGCGGAGGCGGAGGCGGCGCTCGAAGTGGCCCGCAAGGGCCTCGACGTGCTCGGCGCGGAAGAGCACAAGCTCGAGGTCGAGCGCACCGAAATCCTGGGCCGCAAGCGCGGGCTCGTGGAGCGCGTCGAGGCCGAATGGCGCAAGCCGCTGGAGCAGCTGCTGGCAGCCGCACCCGAAGTGCCCGGCGACATCGCCTGGCTGCGCCAGGAAGACGACCGACTCAGATCCGCGATCGACGACGTGGGCCCGGTCAATGCGCTGGCGGTGGAAGAGCACGGCGAGGAAACGAAGCGCCTCGAGTTCCTGATGACCCAGCGGGACGACCTCGTGGCCGCGCGCCAGTCGCTGCAGCAGGCGGCGCGGGAGATCGATCAAACCGCCAAGGGCATGTTCCTGGAGTCGTTCGGGAAGGTGCGTGAGCACTTCCGCACGGTGTTCCAGACGCTGTTCGGCGGCGGCGAGTGCGACGTCCGGCTCGCAAATGAGGACGAGCCGCTCGAGAGCGAGATCGAGATCCACGCGGCGCCGCGCGGCAAGCGGACGCAGCGCATCCACCTGCTCTCCTCGGGGGAGCGCACGCTGGTCGCCGTCTCGCTGCTGTTCGCCATCTTCCTCACCAAACCCAGCCCGTTCTGTCTGCTCGACGAAGTGGACGCGCCGCTGGATGACGCCAACGTGGGCCGCTACGTCCGGCTGCTCGCCGAATTCAAGGATCAGACGCAGTTCATCGTCATCACTCACAACCCCCGCACCATGCAGGCGGCCGATGCCGTGTACGGCGTCACGATGCAGGAGCCCGGGGTCTCGACCATCGTGGGCGTGCGCCTGGGCCAAATGGAACCGGCGTAATCCGCGTGGCACGGTCCCTCCGGGCCGCTGCGCTCTTCGCCCTCGCCTTCCCGGCCGGCCTCGTAGCGCAGCGGCCCGCCGTGTCTCCGGTCCTGACGCGCATGTGGCAGCGGGACACGACGCTCACCGTGTGGCTGTTCGTGCGTTCCGACGTCCCGCTGGCGCGGGCGGCGGCGAGCGCCTCCGCCGCGGGCGGGCGCGTCCGCGTCCACAGCCGCTGGCTGCACGCGCTCGGCGCGGATGCGCCGACGACGGCTCTGCGGCAGCTGGCGCGCGACGCGCTGCTGCGCCGCATCCAGCCAGCGGGACGGTGGCGCCTCCGGCCGGGACCGGATGCGGCCCTGGCCGCCGGGGCCGCCGCCGACACCTGCCCCGCGGGGGGCGACCCGACGTACGGACCCTCCGAGATGCCGTACCGGCGGCTCGACCTGCGCCCCCTCGCCGACGCGGGCTATGACGCGAGCGGCGTGCGCGTCGCCATCCTCGACGGTGGATTCAATACCGCGGATCCGGCATTCGCGGGCGTCACGGTGACGGCGCAACACGACTTCGTGTTCGGCGATTCCGTGGTGCGGGACGAGCCGAACGATCAAGCGGGTGCGCAGTTCCACGGCACGGCGGTGTGGTCACTCTTCGCGGGGCGCGTCCCTGGCCGGCTGCGCGGGATCGCGCCCGGCGCGGCATACCTGCTGGCGAAGACGGAGGACGTGCGAACCGAGACCCGGATCGAGGAGCTGAACTACGTGCAGGCGCTCGAATGGGCCGATTCGATCGGCGTCGACATCGTGTCGTCGAGCCTCGGCTATCTCCGGTTCGACGACGGCTTCACCTACACGCCCGCGGACCTGAACGGCCACGTGGCGGTGACGACCGTGGCGGCGGAGAGCGCCGCCGCCCACGGCATTCTCGTCGTGACCGCGGCCGGAAACGCGGGTCCCGGCTTCCGGACCCTCGTCACGCCGGGCGATGCCGACTCGGTGATCACGGTCGGCGCCGAGGACTCGCTCGGCACACTGGCCGGGTTCTCGTCCCGCGGGCCGACGGCGGACGGCCGTCCGAAGCCGGACCTCACGGCCCCGGGGGTGCTGGTATGTGCGTTGAACGGCCCCAACGCCGTGCGCCGGTTGAACGGCACGTCGTTCGCGACGCCGTTGGTCGCCGCCGCGACGGCGCTGCTGAAGCAGCTCCACCCCGCGCTCCGACCCGGAGCGCTCCGCCGGGCGCTCGCCCGGTACGCGGACAATCGGGCAGCACCGGACAGCCTGCGGGGCTGGGGCCGCCCCGACGTGGCGGCCAGCGCCGTGTTCCCGACCGGTGTCACGCCGCTCACCCCCGCCGGACCGGTGCTGGCGTCGATCACACCGTACTTCTCGTGGTCGGTGGACGTGCCCCCGCCCTTTGCCGCGCCGATCACCTATCGGCTCCGGATCGCACGGGACTCAGGCCTCAGGTACGTCACCGTCGATACGCTGACCGGCGCTACGAGCTACACGTTGCGCCGGCCGCTCAAGCCGGGACGGCCGCTGTTCTGGCAGGTGGACGCCACGGCCGCCACGGGGGCCACGGCGAGCTCGGACGTCGTGGGCCCGCTGATGGTCCCGCCCTGGGCCGCCCTCACGTCCTTCTCGGCGCCGGGCGGCTTGAACACCGCGGACCCGCAGCCGACCTTCACGTGGCGCTCGCCCGCGGTGAGCGCGCCCCCCGGACCGTTCACCTACGACTTCACGGTGCGGCGGGCCGGCGCCGCGTTCGCCGCCGTCGCCGAATTCAGCGTCGCGGGCTTGAGCGACACCACATTCCAGCTGCCGCGACCGCTGGAGCGCGATGCAGCCTACGTGTGGTCGCTGGTGGTGCACGCGGGCCCCGACACGAGCCTGGTACGGAGCCAAGGCGTCTTCATGGTGGTCGACGGGTCGATTCCCCCGACCACGCTCCTGTACCAGAACTTCCCGAACCCGTTCCCCGCTGCGGGACGGGATTCGACGTGCCTCTGGTTCGATCTCGCGATCCCCGCGGTGGTGGAGCTCGCGGTGCTCGACTTGCGCGGCAACGCGGTGCGACGTTTCGTGCCGGGGCCCGACTTCCCCGGGATTCTTCCGGCGGGCCGCTACGGACGCAGCGGACCCGGCGGCCCCACCTGCGATGCGCGGCTCATGTGGGACGGCCGCGCCGACGACGGGCGGGAACTGCCACCGGGTGTCTATCTGTACAAGTTCCGGGCAGGGGGGGTAATTCAGTTCAGGCGAATCGTCTTCCGGGGGAGGGGCCGCTGAGCGTCATGGAACTGGTCACCGTGGGAACGGGGACGGTCGCCCCGTCCGCAACTCGCACCGCGGCGTGTCACTGGGTGAGCCGGGGCGCGCTGAAGATCCTGCTCGACTGCGGCGCGGGCGCGCTGCACCGGCTCGCGGAGTTCGGGCTGCCGTGGCACGAGGTCACGCACGTCGTGCTGTCGCATTTCCATCCCGACCACTGGGGCGAGCTGCCGATGCTGGTGTACGCCCTCAAGTACACCAGCGTGCCGGCGCGGCGTGAGCCGCTCGTCATTCTCGGGCCCCCGGGGGTCGTGCGACTCGTCAAGGCCCTGGCTCCGGGATACGGCGAGTGGCTGCTCGATCCGGGATTCCCGATCGGCATCCTCGACGTGCGGGATGGCGAGCCGTTTCCGCTCGACGCAGACGTGAACCTCGAGACGTTTCCCGTGCCCCACACGCCCGAGAGCGTGGCCCTGGCCCTGGCGGCGCCGGAGGGGCGGCTCGTGTACACCGGCGACACCGGCCCCTCGAGCAAGCTCGCCCAGTGGGCGACGGGCGCCGACTTGTTGCTGGCCGAATGCTCGCTCCCCGAAGAGATGGCGATGGACAGTCATCTTACGCCGGAGCGCGCCGGCGACCTGGCCCGCGAAGCGGGGGCGCGCCGGCTCGTCTTGACGCACTTCTATCCTCCGGTAGAAACTTCGGACCCGGCACGAGCCGCCGGAGCGCGGTTCAAGGGGCCGATCGCGGCCGCCCGCGACGGAGATCGGTTTGTCATTGGAGGAGCGTGAGGTGTGCTGATCGTCATGCGGCACGGCGCCACCGATGCGGAGATCCAGCGCGTCGTCGCCGTCATCGAGGAGCTGGGATACAAGGCGCAACCGATGCCGGGGGCGCAGCGGACCGCCGTCGGCCTGGTGGGCAACGACGGGCGCGTGGACGCATCGCGGCTCGAAGCGCTCCCCGGCGTCCAAGAGATCATCCACGTCTCGCGGCCATACAAGCAGGTGAGCCGCGAGTGGAAGAGCGAGAACACGCTCGTCCGTCTACCCGGGGGCGTGGCGGTCGGAGGCACGGAAGTGGTGGCGATCGCGGGGCCGTGCTCGGTGGAGTCGGAGCGTCAGATCCTCGAGGCGGCGCGTCAGGTACGCGAGGCGGGGGCGGTGATCCTGCGCGGCGGCGCGTGGAAGCCGCGCACCTCGCCCTATGCGTTCCAGGGGCTCGGCCTGCCCGGTCTCAAGCTGCTCGCCAAGGCCCGCGAAGAAACGGGGTTGTTGATCTGCACCGAGGCCATGGACCCTGAGGGTGTGGGCTACGTCGCCGAGGTGGCCGACATCATCCAGATCGGCGCCCGGAACATGCAGAACTTTTCGTTGCTCAAGGCGGCGGGCCGTGCTAAGAAGCCGGTGCTCCTCAAGCGCGGGATGTCGGCCACGATCGAAGAGCTGCTCCTGTCGGCGGAATACCTCCTCGCCGAAGGCAATCACGCCGTGATCCTGTGCGAGCGGGGCATCCGCGGCTTCGACACGGCCACCCGCAACGTCTTCGACCTGACGGCCATTCCCGTGGTGCACAACTTGTCGCACCTCCCGATCGTCGCCGACCCGTCGCACGGCACGGGGCTGCGAGACAAGGTGATCCCGATGGCACGGGCCGCGGTCGCGGCCGGGGCGGACGGCATCATCGTCGAGGTCCATCCCCATCCCGACCAGGCGCTGTCGGACGGCGCCCAGTCGCTGTTCCCCGATCAGTTCGCGCAGCTGATGCGCGAGGTCCGCGTCATCGCAGAGGTGATCGGGCGGCGGGTCGCGGAGCCGGCGTCGGTGGGTGCATGACGGTCGGACTATCGGACGGTCGGACGGTCGGACGGTTGGTGACGGCGCTCGCCTTCCTGTCCGGCAGTCCGACCGTCCGACAGTCCGACGATCCCTGGCCCGTGCTCGACCACGCGAGCCAGACCTACCAGACGATCAGCACCCTCACCGCCGACTTTGTCCAAATCATCCTCAACCCGATGATCGGCAGTCCCGACACGACCCGCGGCAGGCTGTACCAGATGCGGCCCAGCCGCTTCGCGATGCGCTTCACCAGCCCCAAGGGCGATCGCATCGTGGCGGACGGCCGCTACCTGTGGCTTTATACGCCGAGCACCACGCCGGGCCAGGTGATCCGGTCACGCATCCCCGACGTGGGCACGACCGGGCCGAACCTGATCGGCCAGTTCGTGGAGCATCCGCACGAGCGCTACGACGCGCGCTATGTCCGGGTGGACTCGCTCGGCGGCAGGACGGCGGACCTGATCGCGCTCACGCCCAAGGAGCGCGATCAACCGTACCGCGCAGCGGTGATCTGGGTCGACCGCGAGGACGGACTGGTACGGCGCATCGAGATCACGGAAACGGGGGGGCAGCAGCGGGCGGTGCTGCTCGACAAGCTCCAGGTGAATCGCGGCGCCCCGGGCCGGGAGTTTACGTTTTCGCCCCCGGCCGGAGTACGAGTGGTAGATCAGTAGCGAGGGCGTCGGCGACGCGCGCCGCCGTCGCCTCGGCCATGCCCCGTTTCTCGGCGAGCTCGAGCGCGACCCTCCCCAGCGCCCGGTACAACAGGGCGTCGTCCTTGGTGAGCGATTCGAGGTGGCGCCGGATCGTGGCATCGTCGCCGCGCACCACCGGACCCGTCAGCGCGTCCGTGGGCTGCTGGTGCAGCAGATTCTCCAGCGTGCCCTCGACCAGCGGCCGCAGCGCCTGCCATGCCTCGGCGTCGCTCAGACCCGCGTGCCGCAGCAACCGCTGGGCGACCGCCTCCACCACCACGAAGTAGTTGGACGCGAACACGGCGCCCGCGTGGTAGATCGCCTTGGCCTTCCCGGTGAGGCGGAACGGGCGCATGCCCAGCGCCCGGGCGATGCGCTCGGCCGCGTCGAGCGCCCGCGGCATCCCCTCCACGGCGGCCCAGGCGCCCTTGAGGCGCTCGGGCGCGCGCTCCGGATCGGAGATCGTCTGCAACGGGTGGAGCGACCCCAGCGCGGCGCGGGACGGGACGAGGGGAGCGAGCGCCTCCTGGCCCTGCGCGCCGGACAGGTGGAGGACCACGTGCTCCGGCCGGACGCCGCCGCGCGCGAGCGTCTGCGCCAGCGGCCGGATCGCGTCGTCGCGCACCGCTAGAATGACGACGCCCGCCTGGGCGAGCCAGGCGGGCGGCGGAGCAGCGTCGGCGGCGCCGACGGTGAGCTCGAGCGGATCCGGGATCGCCCGTTTGCGCCGGCCGTACAAACGGACGAGGTACCCGGCGCGCGCCAGCGCCAGCGCGAGGCCGACGCCGGCCCGTCCCGGCCCGATGATCCCGACCGCGGAATCGGTGGTGATCGGCCGCCCGCCCACCCTAGTTCCGCGGGTTCGCGGGAATCTTGGCGGGCGCGAGGGTGAGCAGGTCCTGCGGCGACCGGGCGCGGCGCGCCAGGGCGAGCGCCGCCTGCACCTGGTGGTCCTCCGCCAAGCGGCGGCGCACCTCGGCCGGGCGACCGAACACGTAGCGCGCTGCTTCGTTGCCGAGCTCGTGGGCGATCAGCGTGCGCGCCCCGGCGGCGACGCTGTCGGGAACGCCCGCGCCGCGGGCACGGAGCCGACGCAGCACCTCCGCCACCATGTCGTCCCCCACGGTGAACGCGGGGTCAGTCACCCGGCCCGACCCCTTGAGCTCGAGCGAGTACGTGGACAGGACGTCCCGGAACACCGGAATCTTGTCGCCCACCGCCTTCATGTAATTCCGCTCTACGGTCGTGAAGGTGTCCGGGCCGACGAACAGATCGGGCCGAATCCCGCCGCCGCCCACCACGGCGCGGCCCCGGTCCGTGTGGAACACCGGTGCGGAATCGACCTTCGTCGTATCGCGGCCCAGCTCCGCCGCGACGACCTGCGCCTCCTGATCGGCTTCGTTCTTGCTCTTTCGCTGGATCGTGCGGCCGCTCGGCGTGTACCAGCGCGCCGTCGTCAGCTTGAGGGCCGTCTCCGGCGTGAGCTGCCAGAGCGACTGCACCAGTCCCTTCCCGAACGTCGGCGTCCCCACCACGAGCGCGCGATCGTGGTCCTGGAGCGCGCCCGTGATGATCTCGGCGGCGCTCGCCGTGCTCCCGTTCACGAGCACGACGATCGGCAGGGCGGCCCAGGGCTGGGGCTTGGTGTCCTTGAACGAGCGCGTGATGTTGGGCGCCCGGCCCCGCGTCGAGACGACCTCCTGACCGGGATCGAGGAACAGCTCGCTGACGGCCACCCCTTGATCGAGCAGCCCGCCCGGGTTGTACCGCAGATCCAGGATGAGCGACTTCATGCCCTTCTGCACCAAACTGTCCACGGCGTGGGTCAGCTCCGCCGCCGAGGTCTCGCTCACGGGGCTCAACTGGACGAACCCGACCTTGTCATCGAGCAGCATCGCGACCTGGACGGAGCGGATGTGGATCGTGGCGCGGGTCAACTTGAAGACGATGGGCTGCTCCACCCCGACGCGGCGCACCCGCAGCTCGACCTTCGTGCTCGGCTCACCGCGCAGCTCCTTGACCGCCTGGTCGTTCTTCCAGCCCTCGGTGGACCGGCCGTCGAGCGCGATGATCCGGTCGCCCGGCTCGACGCCGGCCCGCCACGCGGGCGTGTCGGGGAGCGGCGCGATCACCGTGATCCAGCCATCGCGCACGTCGATCTGGATGCCGAGCCCGCCGTAGTTGCCGGTGGTCGCTTCGGACAGGGCGCGGAAGTCGTCCCGTTTCAGGAACACCGAATACGGATCGTGCAGCTGGTCGAGCATGCCGTCGATCGCCATCTGGTAGAGCTGGCGCTCGTCGAGCGAGTCGACGTAGTAATCGGCCACGTGCGCGAGCACGTCCTCGAACAGCCGGGCCTGCTGATAGACGGACCCTTCCGGCGCCGCCTCGCGCTGCAGCAGCCAGCCACCCGTCGCGAGCGCGACGCCGGAGACGACGGCGACTACCAGGATCTTTCGGAGCTTCATGAGACGCCTCGCGTTGAGAGTGCGGTCACCGTCATGACTTCGCGCCACGCGGCATCCTGCACGACTTTCTTGGACTGGGCGGCATCGATGTGGACCACCCCCGGACCTCGGGCGGTGCGGTATGCCTCGAGCACACGCCGGTGGAACGCATCATCCTGTCGCTCGATCCGGTCCTGCACCTTGTGTGCCGCCCGCTGCCGCTCGCGGCCGACGGCCACAGGGACGTCGAGCACCAGCGTCAGATCCGGAACGAGACCGCCGGTGGCCAAGCGGTTGGCCCGCACCACCTCATCGTATGGTAACCCGCCGCCGGCCACCTGGTAGGCCATGGTGGACAGCTCGAACCGGTCCGCGAGCACCACCTGACCGGCCTCGAGTGCCGGGCGGATCACGGTACGCACAACGTGGGCCCGCGCCGCCAGGAACAGGAACAACTCCTCGGCGGGCGCCAGTTCCTGCGGGAAATGCAGCACCACTTTGCGCGCCGCTTCCGCCACGGGCGTGCCGCCCGGTTCTCGTACGGTCACGACCGGCCGGCCCTCGCCTTGAAAGCGCGTCGTGAGCCAGCGCGCCAGCGTCGACTTCCCCGCCCCCTCAGGCCCTTCCACGACGATGAACGTCATCCCAGCGTGATGATCGGGCTCGCGGCCCCCTGCTTCATGCCTTCGTAGATGCGCGCGTTCACCTTGGCCATGAGCTTTTCGAAGTTCGCCTGCGCGGCCACGACCTGCTGATACACCGCATTTGACTGGACGCTCTGGAGCGCGCGATCGTACTGCTCGACCTGCTCGCGCGCGGGCTCCCGGCTCTCTTGCGCCGCGCGTTCGATGTCCTGGGCGATCCGCTCGACCTCGGCCAGGAGCTGCTTGCAGGTCGCGTCCTCGCGCATCCGGTCGCTCGCCCGGACCAGCGTCTTGTACTCCTCGCTCTGCCCCAGCAGCCGGCCGAGCTCCTGCGCCTTCTGGTCGATCACGCCTCCTCCTTGGCAAAGGCCAGCAAGAACCGCGGCCGCCCGAACAGGTCTTCGTGGACGGCGACGCGATCCCAGCCGTAGCCGAGCGCCAGCGCCCGCACCGGCTCGGCGCGCCGTTCGTCGATCTCGACGGCCAGCAGCCCCTGCGGCACCAGGCAGGCGGCCGCACCCGCGAGCAACGCCCGGGTGGCGTCGAGCCCATCGACCCCGCTCACGAGCGCCTCGCGCGGCTCGAAGTCGCGCACGGCCGGATCGAGCGCGGCGTACTCGGCCGCGGTGAGGTACGGCGGGTTCGCCACGATCGCCTGGCAGCGCCCGCCGGCGAGTGGGGCGAGCAGGTGCCCCTCCAAGATCTCGACCGGCACACGGGGCCGAACCAGGGCGACGTTCTCTCGTGCCAACGCGGCGGCGGCGGCCGACCGCTCGACCGCGATCACTCGCTCGAACTCGCCCTCCGTGGCCAACGCGAGCGCGATGCACCCGCACCCTGTGCCGATATCGGCCACGGCGCCACCCTTCCCCCTTCCCCCTTCCCCGGCCGTTCCCCGAGTCCACCGCAACACCAGATCGACCAGCCCCTCGGTTTCCGGCCTGGGGATCAGCGCCCGGGGGTCGAGCTTCAGGTCGAGCGTGCGGAAGCCCACACGTCCCACCGCGTACGCGAACGGGACGCCGCGCGCGCGGCGGGCGACGGCCTCCCCGAACCGCGCGACCAGCTCCGGCGGGGGGGACTCCTCGCGCGAGAGCCACACGTCGCCCGGCTTTTTCCCGGCGATGGCCGCCCACAGCGCGGTCGTTTCGCGGCGCGGGTTCGGCAGCCCGGCATCGGCCAGCCACTGGCCCGCCTGGGCGAGCGCCGCCGCGATGGACGAGCTTGGCGCCACGCGCTCAGGCACTGAGGCGCTCCTTTTCTCCGGCCAACCGGAGCGCGTTGATCAGGTCATCGAGGTCGCCGTCCAGCACCTCGGTGAGGTTGTGAACGCTGTAATGGAT
>Ga0209156_10000147_pt1 | contig 55868 bp, 50 predicted proteins | sample GraSoiAngelo_124_FD_185881 | JGI IMG/M metagenome (GOLD analysis project Ga0209156, IMG submission 185881) | Grasslands soil microbial communities from the Angelo Coastal Reserve, California, USA - 14_0927_05_20cm (SPAdes) (version 2) | ecosystem: Environmental > Terrestrial > Soil > Grasslands... | reverse complement strand
CGCGCCGGCTCACCACGATGTTGCGGCGGCGCTTGTTGAGCTTGATGATCTTGAACTCGAAGCTCTGCCCCAGCAGCTCGTCGATGTTGGGCACGCGCCGCAGCGCGATCTGGCTGCCGGGGAGGAACGCATCCACCCCCATCAGGTCGACCACCACCCCGCCCTTGATCTTCTTGACCAGGGTGCCCGAGACCGCCTCGTCCTTCTCGTGGGCCTCGCGGATCCGCTCCCACACCCGCATGAAGTCGGCCTTCTTCTTCGAGAGGACGACCGCGCCTTCCTGGTCCTCCAGATGCTCGAGGAAGACCTCGATCTCGTCCCCTTCCTTCAAGGACTTGGGGTCCTTGAACTCGTCGATCGCCACCGCGCCTTCCGACTTGAACCCGACGTCGAGAATGACGGCGGCGTCGGTCACGCGCAGCACCTTGGACTTGACGATCTCGCCCTCCTCGATGTTGGAGAGCGTCCCCTCGTACAGCTCCGTCATCTTGGCGATCTCGTCGGACGAGTATTCCTCGTGGAGATCGGAGCGAACGCGGAGGTGAGAGTGGGGGGCGGCAGGTGTGTCGGGCTTGGACTCGGGCAGGTTGTCCGTATCTACCAGCATGCAGTACACCGGTTCGGTTGTGTGTTTGGACGCATGCCCCGGGCATTAGCCGCCGGGGCTAAAGGAACCGCGAAACCTACCCAGGGAGCCGTTCCCGCGCCAGCGCCACGACGCGATCGGCCTGCTCGTCGAGCGACAGATCGGTAGTATCGAGCCGCACCGCGTCCGCCGCGGCCCGCAGCGGGGCCACCGGGCGGGTCGAGTCGGCATGGTCGCGCGCCGCCAGGGCCTGGGCCTCCCGAGCGAGCTCAGCCGGGTCGATGCGGGAGCCGCGCTGGGCCAGCCGACGGCGGGCCCGCTCTTCGGGGCTCGCCGTGAGAAACACCTTCACGGGCGCGTCCGGAAACACCACCGTCCCGATGTCCCGGCCGTCCACCACCACCCCCCGGGGCACCCCGGCCACCGCCTCCCGCTGCTGCACGTTCACCCAGTTCCGGACCTCGCGGATCGCGGCGATCGCGGAGACATGGCGCGTCACCCGCTCCGACCGGATCGTCTCCTCGACGTCCACGCCCGCGACGGTTGGCCGGAAGGCGTCGCCAACCAACACCAGGCGGACCGGGAGATCTTCGGCCAACGCCACGACTTGCTGTGCAGGCCACGCATCCCGCATCCCGCTTCCCGCATCCCGGAGGTTATCAAGCACGGCGAGGGTGACCGCCCGATACAGCGCCCCCGAGTCCAGATGCGCCCACCCGAGCCCGCGCGCCACCGCCGCGGCCGTGGAGCTCTTGCCTGACGCCGCCGGCCCGTCGATCGCGATGACCCGCAGGGTCACGCTTTCCGTTTCCCCTTTCCCGTTTCCCGAATGGCTCGCAGGTCCGCGAAGAACCGCGGGTAGCTGATCGCGACGGAGGCCCGCTCGGAGAGCCGCACGTCGGCCCCGGGGACGGTGCCGAGCACCGCGAACGCCATGGCGAGCCGGTGATCGCGCGCCGTGTCGACCCTGCCGCGCGGGGGCCGGGTCGTGCCGCACACGTGCAGGTCGTTGCCGCGCGCCTCGGCTTCGACTCCCAGGGCGCGCAGGTTGGCCGCGATCAGCTCGAGGCGGTTGCTCTCCTTGACCCGCAGCTCGCCCACCTCGCGGAACACCGTCTCGCCTTCCGCCCGGCTCGCGAGCACCGCTAGAATCGGCACTTCGTCGACGAGCGCGGGCACCTCCGCCGCCCCGACTTCCGTGCCGCGCAACGCGGCCGGCCGTGCCACCAGATCGGCCACCGGCTCGCCCCCGGCGTCCCGCAAATTCACCCGCTCCACGCGAGCCCCCATGCGCGCCAACACCACCAGAAACCCGGTGCGGGTGGGGTTCACGCCGACGTTCTCGATCACGAGCTCTCCTCCCTGGGCGAGCGCCGCGGCCCCCACGAGAAAGGCCGCGGACGAGGCGTCGCCCGGCACCGTCAGCTGGAACGCGGGCACCACGGAGCGCGCCTCGGCGGGGGGCGGGGGCTCGTACACGATCGCGCCGGCCCGTTCGTGTATGCCCAGGCCAAGGTGAGCGAGCAAGCGCTCGGTGTGGTCGCGCGAGCGATACGGCTCGCGGATCGTCACGGCCACGCCGCCGGTCAGGCCAGCGAGGAGCAGCGCGCTCTTGATCTGCGCGCTCGCCACCGGCGTCGTGTAGGTCAAGCCGTGCAGCCGGCCGCCGTGGATCGTGAGCGGCAGCGCATCGCTCCGCCCCTCGGTGAACTCGGCCCCCATGGCGCGCAGCGGCTCGGTCACGCGCCGCATCGGGCGGCGCCGTAGCGACGCGTCTCCGGTGAGGGTGGCCGCGAACTGCTGGCCCGCGAGAATTCCGAGCATGAGCCGGGCGGTCGTGCCTGAATTGCCACAGTGGAGTCGGGATGCGGGATGCGAGATGCGGGATGCGTGAACCACGACCTTCGCGTCGCGGATGGACGAGATGTCCGCGCCCAGCTGACGCAGCACGCGGGCCGTGCTTTTCACGTCTGCGCCGGTGAGCAGCCCCTCGAGCTCGCTCGTGCCCCCCCTCCCCCCTCCCCTTCCCGCCGCCAGCGCTGCGAGCATGAGCGCGCGGTGGGAGATGCTCTTGTCGCCGGGCGGCCGTACGCTGCCCCGCACCTTCACGCGTCGAGTCTCCGGCGCCAGTCGGCGGCGCGCGTGAGCCAGCTTCGCAATGCGGCCGCGTCGCCCGCCTCGAGCGCCCGCTCAAGCTGGCCGAGCGGCTCCTCCAGCGCCCGCAGCGCCGGGAGCAGCTGATCGCGGTTCATCAGGAAGATCTCCGTCCACAACGCCGCGTCGCTGGCGGCGAGGCGGGTGGCGTCGCGCGCCCCCGGGCCGAAGCTCGCTCCCGGCGGCGACGCCTCGGCCAGATAATGCGCCAGCAGCGAGGCAACCGCCTGCGGCAGGTGGCTCGTCAGGGCGAGCTGGCAGTCGTGTCGCGCGGCGTCGATCATCACCGGGTGCGCCTCGAGCACGCTCTCCCAGAAATGCGCGATCTCGCGGGCGGCGTCGTCGCCCTGGCGCGTCGGGGTGATGTAGACGACGGCACCCTTGAACAAGCCGAGCCGGGCGGCGCCGAAGCCGCGGGCGTGGGTGCCAGCGAGGGGGTGGCCGCCGGCGAAGCGCGCGCCCAGGCCCAGCTCCTGGGCCCGCGCCACGATCGCGCGCTTCACCGAGCCTACGTCGCTGATCACCGCGCCCGCGGCGACGTGCGGCAGCAGCGTCTCGAGCAGCGCCAAGTTGGCGACGGGCGGCGCGGCGAGCACCAGCAACTCGACCGCGCGGGCGACATCCGTGGCGCGGGCCGGGGCATCGTCGATCGCCCCGCACTGCGCGGCCATGGCCCGTTCCGCCGGGTCGGGCGACCAGCCGAGCACGGTCGCGATGCCGGCGCGCTTCGCCTCGAGCGCGAGCGAGCCGCCGATCGCGCCGAGGCCGAGGATGCCGAGGCTGGAGGGGCGCACCGGATGGAAGCTAGCCGCTCGAGACTGGGGCGTAAACGAGAAGGGCGGCTCGGTTCAGGAGCCGCCCTCCGACCGTCTGCCTGCGCGAAAATGCCTCAGTCGCAGCCGCCCCCTTGGGACAGCGTGATCGGAACGGTAATCGTCTGCAACGTGGTCTCGCCTTGAATGAGGTCGAACTCGGCCGACGCGCTGCCGCACACCAGCGTTCCCGTTCCCCCCAGAGCATTGTTGGCAACGAAGTGGAAGCCCGGCAGAGTGCAGGTGCCAGAAGCGCACGTAAACGGCTCTTCGGTGGCTTGGAGGCTCGTCCCCGCGAAGCGGCGCGCGGCGGTCTCGCCGAATCCCTGGAGAATGTGTCCCTCCACAACCAGTCCGGAGGCCGGCTCCCCAGTTCCGTTACTTACACTCACGGTTGCGGTGCCGTCCAAACCGCCGATCTCGAGGGTCGTGGGGCTCACAGACGCGCGTATGAGATGCACACCGTTGAGCGCCCAGCCGATATTGCTGAAGCAACAGGTCAATCCGCCCAACCCATTGTGGCTCATGGCAGTGGCGCCGAACAGCGGGTGGGGCATCACCAGCCGACCGATCGCGTTCACAACGCCTTGCAACGGCTTCAAGGCCAGATCGATCACGCGGCGCTTGCCGAGTGTCAACCCTCCCCCGGGAGCGGACCCAGGCGGACACGCCGTGATCAGCGACGCGGGCGCCTCCGCGAGCTGCACCGCCGGTATGCCGGGGTCGGACTTGTAGAGCCGCAGGTCGTGATAGTTGGCGTCACCTGAGCCCAGGGTCGGGCACACTTCGACCCGCGCGCACCGTGCGATGTCGTCTGCCGTCCCCGGCGCCTCTCCGGGCTGCGCCGCGCAGTTGAGCGGGTTGTCGACTCGTGGAGAAGTCGTGAAGCTGTAGCACCCAAAATCGGCGAACGGTGGCGGCGGGTTGCTGGCAGCGAAGCACCCCTCCGAGACCGGCGCGATGGTCAACGTGACGGCTTGCGTCAGGTAGCCCGGGGGGAATGAGACCGCGGCCAGCAATATCGGCGGGGTCTGCACATCGAGACGCACGTTGGGATTCGGGCCAACGATTTGCTCGAGACAATCGGTGCGCCCGGAGCAGGTCGCCCCTTGCTCGATCCGAAACCTGATCGGCAAAGTGCGTCCATCGACGAGCCCGATGAACTCGCCGGTGTCGATGTTCTTCAACTGGCTCCCGTTCGTCACGGGCATCACATCGGCGAACCCGAGCTCCACTCCTGAGGTGGACACGATGATACGGTAGGTCTGACCGACGAGGACGGTCACGTCGGTGTTCCAGTTCACTTTGTACTGCTGAGCGGCCGGGTCCACTTGCACCGGACCGACCCTGAAGGGCGGAAGACCACAGGCGTTTCCCGCGAGTTGGCAGATGGTCACGCTGGGCGCGAGATTCGCGTTGAACGTTCCCGTCGTGGTGGGTGCTTTCACCATCGGTGGCAGGAAGAAGAAGTGCGTGTTGCCCGGCACGCAGGTCCCGGTCGCGGTCAGGCAGTTCGCCTGGTGCGCGCCATCCGAGATATCTGCCGAGATGCGCCCGCCGTGCGACGTCACTGGGCGGTCGCTTTGACAGGCGACGAGCACGAATCCGGCGACAACAACAACTAGACGAGCGGGTCTCATCGGGCACACTCCTGGCCGAGGCAACGAATACGGACCTAACCTCCGGCTCCCCCACAGGCAAGAAACACGCCCCTAAGTGTCCCACAGCACCAACCGCAAGACAATATGCGCCAAGTAGTTATCGAAATGCTCGCGTCCAGTTCGCGCCCGGCAGGCGTTGGTTGTCAGCACACAGCCACAAGATTGGTGGTGCTACTTCGCGGTTCCGATCAGCTGCTTGAAGCGGGGGTCGTCCTTTATGTCACGCCACCACCAATGCGTGGACCGCGCCAACCCCGCCCGGTGCGCGGGGTTCGCTGCCACCTGCTCCTTCATCAATCGCAGGGCCTCATCCCGGTCACCCAGCAGTAGGTACGCAAACGCCTGAAACGACAGCAGTTCGACCTCAGGGTCCACATCCGGTCCGCCCCGCGATCGCGCCAGCAGATGGCGCGCGCTGTCGGCGAGCCCAGCACGGGCCAGCACGGCCGCAACCGCGTTCTGCGACTCGAGCCGCACGTAGGCCCGCAGTGACGTCGGCGCGAGCCGCACGATGTCGTCCAACAGCTTCCACGCCAGTGCCACGTCAGGAGCCTTCGCCGGCGACGTCATGAGCCACAGCTGGCATTCCACGAATCTCAGGTTTGCCGGAAAGCGCCGGATCCCTTCTTCACACCAGCGCTCTGCGTCGGTGAACTGCTCCAGGTCGTAGGATGTCGTGTACAGGCGCCACAGGATCTGGTCGGCGGTGCTCAGGTAGGCGTCCGCTTCATACGCGCGCTGCGCATCGATCTTCGCCTCGACGAAGTCGGGCTTCTGATAGTTGACCACGCTCAGCATGTTCCAGGCGGTCGCCTGCCCCGGGGACACCGACACCGCGTCGCGCAGGTCACCCTCGGCACTGCGCAGCAGGTCCGCCGCCGCGGCGGGCGTGGGCGTGAGCCGCAGGTGATACTGCAAGTAGTGCAGCGAGCCGCGCAGCTCGAGCGCGCCGGCGTTCCTCGAATCGATCTTGAGTGCCGCCTCGGCCAAGCTCAGTCCCTTGTCGATCCACGGGCCCGCTGATGCGGGCCGGAGATCGAGCCGGGCCTGACGATACGCGATGGCGGCGCGTACCACGGGCGGCTCGGCCCACTCGGGATCCGTCGCCTGAGCGCCCGCGGCGAGCGAGTCCGCGAGCTCGAGCGCACGCCGCGCGGCCGCAAGGCTGTCGTATTCAAACAGCGCGTCGGCACGCTTGCGTGACTGCTCCGCTTGCTGCATTAGCGACCACGCCGCGACGCTCCTGGTGCCGGCCTGCTCCTCCCGCAGCCGCAGCTCCTCGCCCAGCCGCACGCGCAGAAACTCGGCCACCTTGCGGGCCAGACTGTCGCGCATGGCCAGTACCGAGCCGACCGGCTGCTCGAAGCTGGCCCGCTGGCCCAGGTCGGCACCGCTCGCGCCGTCGATGAGATTCACCGACACGCGGTAGCGGCCGCCTTCATCATCGACGCTCCCCCGCAGCAGCGTTCCCACCGCGAGCGCCCGAGCCACGCTGTCGAGCGGCGCCGTGCTGGCGCGGTACGCGGCCGCCCCGTTCTTGGACACGACGGTGAGGGCCGGCACTTGCCGCAGCGCGTCGATCAGCGCCTCCGTGAGCCCGTCGGCCAGGTAGCCGAGCGAGTGCCCCTTGCTCTCGTCCGTGAAGTACAACACGGCCACGTGTCGCGGGTCGAGCCCGCCCACCGCCGTCCCGCGTCCCGCCCGCGCCGACCGCACGGCGACGTATCCCACGGCGGCCACGACGAGCGCCGCCACGGGCGCGGTCCACCACAGGCGGCGCGGGCGCCGCCCCGCCCGCTCCAGCGTCGCCCGGCGATGAGCGCCGGTCGCGGCCGAGGGCGTGTTCAACGCCTCCGCGAACAGCGCCGCTGTCGCATAGCGGTCGGCCGGCAGCTTGGAAAGAGCCCGGAGAATCGCCTCTTCGACCGCGTCGGGGATCGTGGCCCGCACGATGGAGGGCGGCGACACCATGTCCAGCGAGTGGCGCGCGAGCACCGCTTGCGCGGTCGGTCCGGTGAAGGGCGGCTCGCCCACCAGCATCTCGTACACGACGCACGCCAGGCTGTACTGGTCGCTGCGGCCGTCGATGTCCTCGCTGCCCGTGGCCTGCTCGGGGCTCATGTACGCGGGCGTCCCGATGATGGTGCCGGTCTGCGTGAGATGCCCGCCGTCGCCCGCCACGCTCACCGCCCGCGCGATGCCGAAATCCGCCACCACGGCCGTCCCGCCCGACAGCATGATGTTTTCCGGCTTGATGTCGCGGTGCACGATCCCATGGCTGTGCGCGTACGCCAGCGCGCCCGCCACCTCCGTCGCGATGCGCAGCGCGTCTTCCTGGGAGAGCTGCTTCTCGCGCGCGAGCCGGTCGCGCAGCGATTCGCCCTCGACGTACGGCATGACGTAATAGAGGAGGCCGGCGGCGGCGCCCGAGTCGTACAGCGGCAGGATGTGGGGGTGCTGCAACCGCGCCGCAATCTCGATCTCACGCAGGAACCGCTCGGAGCCGAGCGCCGCCGCGAGCTCCGAGTGCAGAACCTTGATTGCCACCGACCGGTGGTGTTTCAAATCCTCGGCCAGGAACACGGTGGCCATGCCGCCGCGCCCCAATTCCCGCTGCACCGCGTAGCGGTCAGCGAGGGCGTTGCGCAGGGAGTCGAGCAGGTCGGCCACGGGACGTGGAGGCCTAGCTTACAGTCCCTCGCTCGCCGCCGCCAGCGCCGCTCTTGTCCGCCCGCCCCTCGTCCCCCTAGTTATAGACCGCACATGACGAACTCACCGACGGCGTCGCCCGGTCTGTGGGCGCGGTCGTGGCGGCTGTTCCGCGCCCCGAGCATCAGCCAACTGTACGGCGCGGCATTCATCGTCATCGCGGTCGCGGGGTTCGCCGACCGGGTCGCGGTGTGGCGCAGCGCCCGGCACACCCAGACCGAGATGATCGAGCTGAGCCAGAGCCTCGAGCGGCTGGACCGGTTCTCGCCCTCCCCCGCCCTGCGGGCCCAGATCGCGGAAATGCAGGAACTCACCGCCGAGGTGGGGGACGAGGCGATCCAGGTGGCGTTGCAGAGCACGGTCATCTTCGTCGTGATGCTCGTGGTGCTCGGGGTCGGGCTGTGGTACAACCGGCGACGCCTGGCGACCCCATTCGCCCACGTCGTGGGCGCGCTCGAGCGGGTGGCGGCGGGCCAGTACGCGGAGCGGCTGCGGGAGGACGAGCCGGAGGAGTTCGGCACCATCGCCCGCGGCATCAACCGGATGGCGGTGGCGCTGACGTGGCGGGAGTGGATCCAGGCGCACACGGCCCGGCTGCTGGCCGCGCTGAACCTGCCGTCGCAGGAGGCCGCGCCGGGCGGCAGCTTCGGCCCCGCGCTCGCGGTACTCGCCGGGGCCACGGGTGCCATCGCCATCGCGTTGTACCAGCCCAGCTACGACACGAACGAGTGGGCTCCGACGGGCGTGCACCGCATCATTGCCCGGCCGCTCGCGCGCGACGTGGTCCGCCAGCTCGTGGGCGAGGCCGCCGACGTGATCCATTATGAGCCGGCGGCGGCCGGGGACGTGCGCACCCAGCTCCAGCTCTCGCCCGACGAGGGCGCCGGCGCGGCCGGCAGCCTCGCCCTGGTCCCCTTGCGAAGCGGCCAGCGCCTGGTGGGGCTCGTCGCGGTGGTCGGCGCCGGCGCGCTGACGGCCGACGCCCGCGCGGCGCTGGCACAGGCGGCGCCCAATCTCGCCATCGCGTGCGAGCGCGAGTCCGCGCATCAGAACACGCGCCGCCTCGCAGTGGAGGTACGGCGTGCCGCCCAGCGGCTCGAGACCCAGAACGCCAAGCTCGAGGAGCAGCACCAGGAACTGACGCGGCTGAACGCCGAGCTCGACCGGGCGGGCAAGCTCAAGGATCAGTTTCTCGCCAACGTGTCGCACGAGCTGCGCACGCCCTTGAACAGCGTGATCGGGTTCAGTGACCTGCTCCTCACCATGGCCTCACCGGAGAGCCCGCTCACCGATACCCAGCGTGACTACCTCGAGACCATCGCGCGCAACGGCCGTCACCTGCTCGACTTCATCAACGAGCTGCTCGATCTCTCCAAGATCGCCGCCGGTCGCATGCAGCTCAGTCTCGAGCCGCTGGCGCTCGACGCGCTGTTCCGTGAAGTGGCCGACAGCGTGCGTGCCCAGCTCGAGGCCCGCACACACAAGCTCGCGATCGAGCCCGAGTCCGAGACCCTGCTCGTCACGGCCGATCGCGGGCGTCTGCGCCAGGTGCTGCTGAACCTGTTGTCCAACGCGATCAAATTCACCGCCGACGGGGGGCGCATCACCCTCAGCGCGCAGCTCGCGGGCGATCGGGTGAGAGTAGCCGTGAGCGACAGCGGCATCGGCATCGCCCCGGAGGACCAGGAGAAGCTGTTTCGGGAGTTCGTGCAGTTGGACGGGAGCCCCAGCCGCCGCTACGAAGGCACCGGCCTCGGCCTGGCGCTGTCGAAGCGCCTCGTCGAGCTCCAGGGCGGGGCCATCGGGGTAGACAGCCAGCTCGGCAAGGGCAGCACCTTCTGGTTCACGGTGCCGCGCGCCTGATGGCCACGATCGTGGTAGTGGAAGACCAGCCCGACAACCTGAAGCTCATCACGGCACTGCTCACCATGAAGGGCCACCGGGTGATCGGCCTGCCCTCGGGCGAGCCGCTGGTGGCCACCCTCGTCGCCGAGCGACCACCCCCCGACTTGGTGCTGCTCGACATTCAGCTGCCCGGCCGCGACGGCTTCGCGGTGCTGGCGGACGTGCGGCGGCTCGCGGGGGATCATCGCTGGAAGGTGGTGGCCCTCACGGCGCACGCCATGCCGGGCGACCGCGAGCATGCCCTGGCGGCGGGATTCGACGGCTACATCACCAAGCCCATCGATGTGCGCGGTTTTGCGGAAGAGGTGGCCCGCTACCTCGCGCCCTGAGGCGCTTTGTGGAGGTGGATCGAGCCGTTCACCGTTTCCAGGTGCACCTCACGGCCGCCGCGACCGAGCGTGCCGTCCACGTCGTGCCTCGTGAACTTGCCGTTCACCGCCAGCCCGTAATCCGTCGCAATCGAGCCGTTGATCGTCTTGGCACTCACGTGCGCATCGAGCCAGGGCGGCAGCTCGGCCGTGACCGAGCCGTTGAGGGTCTTCAGGGTCACCGCTCCGGTATCGCCGAACGCATCCACGCGGACCCGCACGCTGCCGTTCAAGACCGTGACCTCGACGGGGCCCGCGGCTGTCACCGCGTCCACGTCGCCGCTGACCGTATGCAACACCAGGGGCGCGCGCCCGCCCGTCACGCGCAGGTCGCCCACCATGGTCGACGCACCGAGCCGTACGCTGGCGGGCAGCCGAACCGTGAAGTCCACGACGACGTCGTTGCGATGCGTCCCGTGCATCTGGTAATCGTCCTCGTGCGGCCCACAGTGCGAGTCACGGCCGGGCCACAGGGCGCACACCGCCACGCCGCCCGCATAGGGCTCGGCCACGAGCCGCACCCCGCCCGTGTCGGAAGATCGGTAGGACTTGGCCGCGCTGATTTCGACGAAGTCGCCTTTGGCGGGCTCGACGGTGACGGAGCCAACCGTGTTGCGGATCCACACCCACTGCTTGGGAGCCACTTTGGCCCGATAGCTCCACGTGCCACCCGCGATACGGGGACCGCCGTCGGGGCCGCCGTCGAACTGGTTGCGCAGGTCGCGCAGCGCCATGGGCAGGCGAGCCGTGACGCCCTGACGCACGCGGCCCACGAAGTACCGAGCGAGCATCCAGATACCGAGGACCGCGCAGAACAAGGCGGTCCCCCGAATGATCTCCTTGCGCCAGGTTTCCCAGAACCCGCCCATCCACTCCCCCTGTTCGGCGATCGAGCTAGATACTGGCAGGTCGTACGGTACTTGGCGAGGTGGGGTTTCCAAAACGGCTGTGGGACGGAGCGACGGCGGGCGGGAAGGGGGCCAGAGGCCCCCTCCACGCCTCAGGAGATGGTGCGGAAAGTCGACCGGCCCGCGCCGACGCATCGCACGGTCGGGCGGCTGATGATGCGGGCTTGGGCGGCGGCGTGGGAGTCGCGGGACGACTCGACGGTGATGGGGTCGAGCACGCCGCCGTACCACACCGCCCCGGGCGCGCCGGTCGCCGGGAGCACGGCTGCCGGATCAGCGCGCGTCTGGCGGCCGGAGTCCAGTGACGTCACCGCCAGCTCCGCGGCGGCGCCGTAACCGGTCGTGAGAAGGATGCCGAACAGCAAAGCGTAGATGCGCATAAAGTGCCTCCCGACTGCTGGTGTGGACCGCACGCGTCAGGTTGTAAGACGTGGGAAGCTCCCCAATGGTTGCATCCGGCACGTCAGAAGACTGTAAGGGGAGTGAAACGAAAGGCTTACGCGTCGCTCCAGGTCACGCGGAACTCGCCGCTGCAGCGCTGGCACGCCATGGTGCGCGGCCGGCCGTCGATCGCCTGGCGGCCGCGGCAGCTGGGGCACACGGCGTAACGATCTCCCCAGTCGCGCGGCAGGTGGACGGCGTCGCCCGGTCGCGCGACGACGCTCCAGGTGCGGGGCGGACTGTCGACCACTTGCAGGAACGCCGACGGCACTTCCAGCCGCCGGCCGCGCACTTCGACAACGGCCTGCAGCGGCCCAAGCTGCGTGATGCGATACCACGCGCCCCGACGGAGCTGGACGTTCAAGTCGGCCTGCAAACGAGCCCACATGCCGGGCATATCCACATCCTGGGGCGGCTAGGTCAAGTTCAAGATATCCTGACTCACCGGGGGTGCGGTGTGCTGGGTCACCGGAGCGACTGTGGTATGTCTGCAGCGCGACACCGTACCACGTCACCGTGCCTTGGTGCGTGAACGCGACAGAAAAGTGGCGTTGCGCGAATGCCACGGCATGGCACGGACTCTGCACGTGGGGCAGCCACTAACCTGGAGAAATCCGTCCACCATGACAATGGCAGCCGTAGCGGGCCGCGACGCTGGGTCGACCGACCGTCCCCCCGACCCGCCACGGTTTTCGCGCCGCTGGTGCAGCCGCGTGCTGGCGGACTTTCGGCGCGAGCGTGCCAGGTTCGGACTGCGCAGCACGCTACGCGAATTCGCCTTTCGCTCCATCCATCACGTCGTCTCTTTCAGAGTGCTGCGTGGGATCTACCTCGCAGCCGCGGACGCACGGTTCACCGAGTGCCCTCCCGGCTTTACCGGCGATTTTCTCAGCCGCGAGACGCTGCAGCGCGTTTCGCTCGATCGGCGGTACGACCTGCCGCCCGAATTTGTAGACGACGCGCTCGGCCGGGGCGACGTGTGTTACGGCATTCTCGATGGCGAGCGCGTGGCCTCGTACGGGTGGTATACCGACGCGCCGACCAAGATCAACGACGACCTGTGGCTGCACTTCGATGAGGCGTATGTATACCGCTACAAAGGCCTCACGCTGGAGCCCTATCGCGGGCGCCGGTTTCACGCGATCAGCATGGCGCGCACGCTCGACGCGTGGCGGCGACGCGGCTATCGCGGCATGGTCGCCTACGTCGAGGCCAACAATCTCAGCTCCCTCAAGTCCGTGTATCGCCTGGGCTACGTCACGTTCGGGCGGGTGTTCATTCTGCGGATTCTTCGGCGGTATTTCATATTCAACAGCCCAGGGTGCAAGCCGTTCGGGTTTCGCGTAGTGGCGGAGCGGCGACGCACGCCGTTGCCCGCGCGGACCCTCATGCCCGGCTCAGGACTCGAACCTGAAAGGGATCTCTCCCAGCGGGTTTTAAGCCCGCAGCGTTTACCCGTTTCGCCAGCCGGGCGCCTGCCTTATCCGCTCAGCCCTTCGGTGGTGCGATCCGCTCCGCCTCCCGCTGCTTTGTGAGGACCCGCTCGGCGAAATCAAGTCGCTCCTCGATCTCGCCAAGTCTCCGCTGCATCTCCTCCACCTCACCCAGTCGCTTCCGCAGGTCGTCGAGCTCGCCGAGTTTGCGCTCCACCTCGTCGACCAGCTCGGCGACCTCACGCTTGGATCCCCACCGTCCGCGGACGCGACCGACCGGTCGCAGTTGATCTGCGGGAATCAGCCGCCGGGCGATCACCTGGGCGACCGCGACGGTCAAAACGATGAACCCCACGCCCACGGCCCACACGGGTATCTCAAACATGCGGGGTCTCCTTCGCGCCCGAGCCACGTAACATACAGGGCCCGCTCACGCGCGCGCGCCCCGCGCAGTCACGGGCTTGCCGCGCGCCCCGCCGGAGGGACGCACTCGCGTGATGGACGGTTCGCGACCGTACGCCGCGGTGAACGCGCGCCGGATCTCCTTCGCGACCTTCGCCTCACCCGTCCCTTTCCCCCCGTCCCTCTTCCCCAGCAGCACCAACACCGCGCCGCCCCAGCCCGCTCCCGTGAGCCGCGCGCCCAGCGCGCCCGCCCGACGCGCCGCGGCGACCACGAGGTCGAGCTCCGGCGCGCTGCACTCGTACAGGCGCCGGCACGACTCGTGGGCCTCGTACAGGAGCTCCCCGAACCGCCGCATGTGTCCCCGGGTCAACAGTTGGGCGCCCAACCGGGTGCGGGCAGTCTCGCCCACGACATGCAGCGCGCGCGAGCGCAGCGGCTCGGTCAGGGCGCGCTTGAGGCGCGGCAGCCAGCGCGCCGGCCAGCTCGCGAGCCACACCAGCTCCGGCAGCTCGAGCCGCAGCCGGGCCACCGCCGCCTCGCACTCGGCGCGGCGCTCGTTCAGGGCGCCCGCTCGCAGCTCGTGCCGCGTGCCCGTGTCGACGAGCAGCAGCTGTCCCCGGATCGGGATGTGCCGCGCCGCGAGCGAGGCGCACTCGAGCAGCAGCGCGTGCCCCGGCCGCGCCAGCGCCGCGCACATCTGGTCCATGATGCCGCACCCCACACCCACATAGTCGTGCTCGGCGCGAAACGCCACGCCTGCGAGCTGGCGTGGCGTGAGCCGGACTCGGGCGAGCACGCTCAGCGCCTTCGCCGCCGCGACCGTCAACGCGGCCGAGGAGGCGAGCCCGGCGCCGACCGGCACGTCGCTCGCCACGGCCACGCGGGCCCCCGCGCCTCGGGGGGCGGCACCCGCCGTGTCCAGCTCGCGCATCACGCCGGCGACGTACGCGGTCCACCCGGCGGGACGTCCGTCACGCCAATCGATGCGCGCCGGCTCGCCGTCGAGCGTCGAGATCAGCTCGAGCACGCCGTCTTGCGCGGGACCGACGGCGACGCTGGTGCGCGCCGGCGTCGCCAGCGGCAGCACCGGACCGCCGTTGTAGTCGGTGTGCTCGCCGATCAGGTTGACGCGCCCGGGCGCCGAGGCGACCACCCGAGGTGCCTCGCCGAACGTCGCGCGGAACAGGGCTGACACGTTGCCAGTCATGGGGTTGACACGGATTCAGTTTGACAAGAATTCGGGCCAATGCTACCCTTGGCCAGCCGATTCCACCACCTCTCCAAAGGTCACCCGGAGACAAAAGCGTATGAGGGCGTGCGTCAGGTACGCGCTGGTGCTGTTCGCCGCGACCCCGACTCTGCTAGGTGCGCAGGGCTTCGGCATTTACGAGCAAGGAACGTGCGCGATGGGACGCGCCGGTGCCGGGGTGGCGGCACCCTGCTCGGACGGGTCCGCCATGTTCTTCAACCCCGCCGGCCTGGCCGGCCTCACGGGCGGGCACGCCACCATCGGGGTCACGCTGCTCGACGTGCGCGGTGGCTTCACCGACGACCTGTTCCAGCAAAAGACGAAGCTAGACGATCCGCTGCTCGCGGTACCCCAGGTCTATATCTCGTATGCGGCTACGCCCAAGCTGGGCATCGGCGTCGGATTGTTCGCGCCCTACGGGCTCGAGACCAGGTGGCCGCTGGCGTTCGACGGTCGGTTCGCTGGATACAAGAACATTCTCCAGTCGCTCTACCTCCAACCCACCCTCGCCTATCAGGTGTCACCGCGCTTTTCGCTCGGCGCAGGCCTCGATGTCGTGCTCGGCAAGGTGGAGCTGAACCAGCGGCTCGATCTCGCGCAAACGTCCGTGCCCACGAGTCTGGGAGTGCCCGACAGCACCGTCTTCGCCCAGTTCGGTATCGCGCCCGGAACGGACTTCGCCAACGCCCACCTCGAGGCCACGAAGACGACCGTGGCGGCGCACTTCGGCGCCATCTTCAAGGCGAGCGACCAGCTCTCGTTCGGCGCGAACTTCCTGACTCAGGCGAAGTTCAACTACTCGGGCAGCGCGAGTTTCACCCAGGTACCGACCGGGCTGATCGTGCCGGCGCCCATCCCGCTCGGCGCACTGACGATTCCAGCCGGTTGCCCCATCGACACGCTGTTAGCCGGCGCGGGGGGGCTGGGGAGCAAATGCGGGGTCGGTCTCAGCTTGTTCAACCCCACGGCTGGCGCGTTGCGCTCTCAGCCGGTCACGACCACGGTCAAGAATCCGTCGCAGCTCGCGCTGGGGTTGGCTTACAAGCTCGCGAACGGTTGGACGCTGTTGGGCGATTACCAGCTCACGTGGTGGAGCCAGTTCGACACGCTCGACATCACGTTTCCGCAGACTCCAGGCGGCCTCTTAGACCGCAAGCTGTTCGAGAATTACCACAACACGAGCGGGTTCCGGTTCGGCGCCGAGTGGGCCAAGAACGCGAAATGGACGTTCCGCGGTGGCTACCTGCACCACGGTGGCGCCGCGCCCGCCGAGACGGTCACGCCGCTCCTGCCCGAGGGGCAGCGCAACGAATTCACCGTGGGCACGACAGTGAAGCTCGCCGCGTCGCTGAGCGCCGATCTCGCGTATCAGTACATTCGACAGAACGACCGGCGTGGCCGCACTCGCGAGCCGATCCTCAACCGGATGCCCACGACAGGGCTGAACAACGGCCTGTACGACTTCCAGGCGCACCTGTTCGGGGTGTCGCTGAGCTACGCGTTCTAAGGGAGCCCGACGATGACGATCCGCCGCTTATCGCTCGCCGCCGGACTGGTCCTTGCCGCCGTCGGCTGCAGCAACGACGATCTGATCACACCCCCGGTCCCACAGTACAAGGGCGGGCCGATGTTCCAACGCTACGTGGCGATGGGGAACAGTATCACCGCCGGGTTCCAGTCGGGCGGAATCAACGACTCTACGCAGCAGCAGTCGTATGTCGCCCTGGTGGCGGGCAAGATGGGCTCGCCGTTCTACTACCCGAGCCTTACGAAGCCCGGCTGCCCGCCGCCGATCGACACCGTCTTTACCGCCACCGGCGTCCCGCACCGGCTGGGCGGCGGTACGGCGGCGACGTGTGTCTTCCGAGCCCCCACCATCCCGCCTTTCCTCACGAACGTCGCCGTACCGGGCGCGGAGGCGCTCGACCTGCTGCAGAACGGACCGGGAGCGGGGACCAACTCGAACGCCCTGACCCTGCTCATGCTGGGCGGTCGCACGCAGATACAGGCCATGATGGCCGCGCACCCCACGTTCGTGAGCGTGTGGGCCGGCAACAACGACGTGCTGGGCGCGGCGACCAGCTCCGCCAACGCCGGCGACTCGACGCTGATCACACCCGTGGCGACGTTGCAGGCGACGTACAGCGAAATCGTCGACTCGGTGGGGGCGAGCGGCGCGAGCGCCATTCTGATCGGAGTGGCAAACGTTACTGCGATTCCCTTTTTCTCGAGCGGGGCGACATACTTCGCGTTGAAGAACAAGGGGGTCCCGGGTGCTGATACCTTCCCCACGGCGTTCACGGTCAGCTCGAATTGCGCCCCGATCGCCTCCGGCATCCCGGGGGCGCGGGGGGATTCCGTGCTGGTGCCCTTCCCCTACGGAGGCGCCCTGCTCGCTGCCGCGTCGCCGCCCAACAATCAGCCGCGCAACCTCGACTGCGCCGATACGGTGGCCGCGGTGGTCGTGCCCGCGGAGCTGCGAAAGCTCGTCACGACGGTCGCCGCCTACAATGCGTTCTTTGCGAGCCAGGCGACGGCGAAGAACTGGGCGTATCTCGACCCCAACCCGACACTCGACTCGCTGCGCTTGATTCCGACGCAAGTCGCGCCCTTCCCCAACTTCAAGGCGGCATGCTCCGGGGCGCCGTTCGGGTTGGCCTTCACGTGCGACGGCGTGCATCCGAGCGCGTCGACGCACCTCGTCATCGCGCGCCACATCGTCCAGGCGATCAATGCCAAGTACGGCTCGGCCATCCCAGCGCCCTGAGGCGAACGACCCACGGGCCCAGGGGTAGCGCACACGGCATCCGCCTCCTGGTGGATGCCGTTTTCTCAATGCGAACCCTCCGAATGGTCCTCCTCATCGTCAGCCCCGCCCTCACGGGCGGAGCCGGTCTCGCCGTCGCCCAGGCCGTCGAGCGCACCGACGTTCCGGCCCGCGGCACCCTGCGCGTGACGTTCGATCCCCGCATCATGACGTGGAACGACGAGTTCACGGACGCCGGACGTCGCCGGCTCGGGTTCGGGCTCACGGGCGACACAGTTGGCAGCCGGTACATCCCGGTGCTGGGGCAGCTCGAGCAGAATGTGCGGACCGTGACCGGGGACCTGATCCCCGTCATTCGGCCCCAGGTGCTCGGCCACGGCGATCGCGAGGAGTTGCTGCCGCGCTTCGTGGCGAGCCTCGGCGCCGGCCTGTTGAGCGTGCGCCAGGAGCGCCGCACCTACCCCATCACCGCCGAGCTCGGGGTCACAAGCCGCCTCTCGGTGCGCCTGACGGTGCCGATCGTGCGCGTCGCGACGCGCAGCGGTCTCCAGCTCTCGACCTCGGGCGCCAATCTCGGGCTCAACCCCCGGCTGACCGTCACCGGCGCCGACGGGGCGTATACGGCGTTCTTCACCCAATTCGACACGACGCTGGCGCGGTTCGAGCAGAACATCAACGCCGGGCTGTACGGCTCCTGTACGCCCTCGTGCCCGGCGCGTGACAGCCTGGCGTTCTGGCGCTCCGTGCGCGATGCCCTGCATGGCACCGCGTACGGCGTGGCGTCGGTCGGCTCGCCCTTCATGCCGCTCGACTCGTCGCCCGCAGGGCGCGGGATCGACAGCGCGGTCGCGCGCATCAGGCGCGACATGTCGGCGTTCGGCGTCGCCGGGTTCGATACCACGTTTCTCCTGCCGACGGACACCCTGAGCGGCGCCCTGCTGCAAGCGGCCATCGTCGACAGCGCGATCGGGTTCGGGTACAACCGGATTCCCTTCCGCAGCGGCTTTCGCTACGGGTTCGGCGACGTCGAGCTCGCGGCGAAGTACCGTCTCGTGGCGGGCGCTCACTACGCCGCCGCCGTGCAGGCACTGGTGCGCCTCCCCATCGGCGCCCGCGACTCGGCCGACGAGCTGCTCGCCCAGTCGATCGGCGATCATCAGACCGACCTCGAAGGACAACTGACCCAGGAGCTGAGCGCGGGGCCGCTGTGGCTCAACGTCGCCGTCCGCGCCGCCGTGCAGCGCCCCGGCATGCGCGTGCGCCGGGTGGCGCCCCCCGACGCGTTCCTCGTGCCGGCGGCCGCCACGGCGAGCCTGCGGTGGGATCCGGGAGACTACGTGGGAGTGGACGTGGCCCCGCTGGTCCGGCTCGCGCCCGAGTTCGCGGTCGGATTCACAGCGGGGTATTGGACCAAGCAGCGGGACCGCTACGCGTTTCAGTCACCTCAGGATTCCGTCGCGCTCGCGAACCGCCTGGGAGGAGCCCCCGTGGCCGCGAGCGTGCTCGACGAGGGCACGTTGGAGCGCCGCCTGCGCCTCGGTTTTGCGATGACCTACCACGGCGCCACGGTGGAAGGCGGCTTTTCGATCGAGCAGACCGTCAGCGGCGTGGGCGGCTTCGTCCCGGCCGCGACGGTGTATCGGCTGGTGATGCGGACGTCGCGGAAGCTTTTCTGAGCAGCTCGGCCGCATGGCCGAGCGCGCTCTCCATGTCGGGATCACCCAGCATGCGCGCCAGCTCGCGCGTCCGCGCCTCCCCGGTGACCGTCCGCACGTCGCTGGTCGCCACACCACCGCGCGCCCCCTTGGCCACGACCAGCTGGTGGCGGGCATATGCCGCGATCTGGGGAAGGTGCGTGATGACGAGAGCCTGGCGGCGCTCGTCGCGCGTGACCGCGGCCAGCGCCTCGCCCACTCGCGCGCCCACCTCCCCGCCGATGCCCTGGTCCACCTCGTCGAACACGAGCGTCGGCACGGCGTCGTGCTCCGCCAGCACGACTTTGAGCGCCAGCATGAGACGCGACAGCTCGCCACCCGAGGCCACCTTGGCGAGCGGACGAGACTCGAGACCGACGTTCAGCTGCACCTCGAAGGTCACCTCTTCGCTGCCGTGTGCGCCGTGCGCGGTGCGCGGTTGCAGCGTCACACCAAACCGGCCGCCCGGCATGCCCAGCGCCGGGAGCAGCTGATTCACAGCCGTGGCCAGCCGCCCGGCGCCCTCGTGCCGCTTGGCGCTGAGCGCCGCGCACGCGCGGGCGAAGTCGGCCGCCGCCGTCGCCCGCTGCCCTGCGATATCGCGGAGGTCCAGGTCCGCCGTGTCGAGCAGCTCGAGCTCGCGGGCGGCCCGGTCGCGGGTGGCGAGCACGTCGGGCAGCGCGGGACCGTACTTCTGCGTCAGGCGGAACAGCACGTCACGGCGCTGCTCCACCGTGGCGAGCCGGCCGGGATCGCCCTCGATGCCGGCGCCGTAGTCGCGCGCCGCCTGCGCCAGCTCCTCGACGTTGGCGAACGCCCCGTCCACCAGGGCGCGCCACGGCTGCACCGACGGGTCGAGCTTCACGAGGCTCGTGAACAGCTTCGCGGCGCGCGACAGCCCCGCCGTGTTCACCGTGTCGAGCGCCTGCTCCAGCTCGCGTGACAGCCGGCCCAGCTCGTCGGCATGCGCGAGACGTTTCGCCTCGGTTTCCAGCGCTTCCGTCTCCCCTACGCGGGGGGCGGCGTGCGAAATCTCGTCCACCACGTGGCGGAGGTAGTCGGCCTTGCGCTGCACGTCGTCCCGCTTGGCCAGTAACGCTCCTTCCCGTTGCTCGAGCTCCCGCAGGCGCGCGTGCGCGTCGCGCGCCGCGGCGCGCTCCACGCCGGCCGCGGCGTAGAGGTCGAGAATGTCGCGCTGTGCGTCCGACTTGAGCAGCGACTGCGTCTCGTGCTGCCCGTGCAGGTCGACCAGCAACGCGCCGAGCTGCGTCAGGGTGCCCACCGTGGTCGGGCTGCCGTTCACCCAGGCGCGGGATCTCCCTTCCCCGCTGATCTCCCGTTTCAGTACCAGTCGACCGTCGTCCGCCTCCACCCCCAGGGCGGCAAGGGGCGGCAGAAGGCGGGAGAGGGCGGCAGAGGTGAATTCGAAGGCGCCCTCGATCACGGTCTTCTGAGCACCGGGACGGACGACGTCGCTCGAGGCGCGCTCGCCCAGCAGCAGGGCCAAGGCGTCCACCAGCATCGACTTGCCCGCACCGGTTTCGCCGGTGAGGACGTTCAAGCCAGGAGTAAGAGAGAGGGTGACGTCGGCGATGACGGCGAGGTCGCGGACCCGCAGCTCCGTCAGCACTACTTGCGCTCGCGGTCGGAGAGGTCGCCCCACTGCAGCTTCTTGCGCATACGTGCGAAGAAGCCCTCGGGTCCGAGCCGCACGAGCAGCACCGGCTGCTCGGCGCGCTTGACCACCAGCCGCTCACCGGCCTGCATGGTGGTGCCGACTTGGCCGTCGAAGGACACGAGCACGTCCTCCGTCCACGGGGGGATCGGCTCCACGGTCACGCTGGCCTGGGACGGCACGACCAGCGGGCGCACCGCGAGTGTGTGGGGGCAGATGGCCGCGACGACGATGGCATCGACGCCGGGGACGACGATCGGGCCTCCGGCCGAGAGGGCGTACGCGGTCGAGCCCGTAGGCGTCGCGACCACAATGCCGTCCGCCGAGTACTGGCCCACCTCGTCGCCGTCGACCGAGACCCGTAGCCGGATGACCCGCGCTACGCCGCCCTTGTGGACAACGGCGTCGTTCAGCACCACCGGCTCGAGGCGGCTCTTGCCCTGCTTGTCCAGGATGAACGGCGCGAGGGCGAGGCGCGACTCGGTGGCGTAGGCCCGGCGCACCAGCACGTCGAGCGCCCAGTCGAGCGTCTGCGCGTTGGCCGTGGTGAGAAAGCCGACGCGCCCGAGGTTGACGCCGAGAATCGGGGTGCGCGCGCCGTTGAGGCTGCGCGCGCCGCGCAGCAGCGTGCCGTCGCCGCCCAGCGTCACGAGGCACTCGAGCTGGGGCGCGCTGTGCAGCGGGGCGGGCGCGGGCTCGGGCCACAGCCCCGCGATGTGCTCCTCGGTGAACAACGTGAGACCCAGCCGCGGCGCGACCTGCGCGAGATGCGCGAGGATGCTGTTGAGATCGCGGTAGCTCGGGTTGCCGACGACCCCGACGTTCATGAGCGCGCGGGCGATTCCTCCGCCGCGAGCGCGCGCACCCGGGCGGCGATCGCGCTGCCCGTCAGGCCGACCTCCGCGAGCTGCTGGGCGCGCGGCGCGTGCTCGTAGGTGCGATCGGGCACACCGAGCAGCCCGAGGCGCACGTCCGGGGCCAGCGTCGCGACCAGTCCCGCCAGCTGGGCGCCGAAGCCGTTGGTCACGGTACCGTCCTCCACCGTGACGAGGAGGCGATGGTCGCGGAGCAGGCCGTCGAGCAGCTCGCGGTCCACCGGCTTTACGAACCGGCAATTCACCACGCTCACGTCGAGGCCGTCGGCGGCGAGCAGCTCGGCGGCGGCCAGCGCCGGCTGGCACATGGCGCCGACCGCGAGCAGGGCGCACTCGCGCCCCTTGCGCAACAGCTCCCACGTGCCGTACCGGATGGGCGCCACCTCGGCGGCGGGGGGCGCCTCGCCCGGCGCCCGGTCGCGCGGGTAGCGGATCGAGAACGGCCCGTTGGGATGCTCCAGCGCGCAGCGCAGCAGCCCGATCAGTTCGGCGCTGTCCTTGGGCGCCGTGACCGTCATGTTCGGGACCGCGAGCAGGTACGCAATGTCGTACAGGCCCATATGCGTCTGCCCGTCTTCGCCGACCATGCCGGCGCGGTCGAGGCAGAAGATCACGGGGAGCCGCTGGATCGCCACGTCGTGGATGATGCTGTCGTACGCGCGCTGCAGGAACGTCGAGTAGATCGCGACCACCGGGCGGATACCCTGCGTGGCGAGCCCCGCGGCGAAGGTGACGGCGTGCGCCTCCGCGATCCCGACGTCGAAGAAGCGATCGGGCCACTTTTTCTGGAACAGGCCCGTCCCCGTGCCCGATGGCATGGCGGCGGTGATCGCCACGAGCTTGGGGTACTCGCCGGCGAGCTGGGCCAGCGCTTCGCCGAACACCGCGGTCCACTGCGGCGGCCCCGCCTTGACGGGCCGCAGCTCGCCCGTGACGGGGTCGTAGGGCGCGCGGGCGTGGTACTTCTCCGTGTCGGGCTGCGGCAACGGGAAACCCTTCCCCTTTTCGGTGATGACGTGGACCACGCGCGGCCCCTTGAGCGTCTTCACGATCTCCAGCGTCTGGACCATTTGCGCGATGTTGTGCCCGTCGATCGGCCCGAAGTAGCGGAATCCGAGCTCTTCGAACAGCATCCCCGGCGACCAGAAGTTCTTGATGCTCTCCTCCATCGTTTTCGCGAAATCGACGAGCTTTTGGCCGCCCACGACGTGTGACACGGACGAGATCAACCCCTTCATGCGCTCGCGGATGCGCACCGTGATCGGACTGGCGATGATGGAGCCCAAGTACTTGTTGATGGCACCGACGTTGGGCGCGATCGACATGCCGTTGTCGTTCAGGATCATGATGATGTCGCGACCCGAGTGACCCGCGTTGTTCATCGCCTCGTACGGCAGGCCGCAGGTGAGCGCGCCGTCGCCCACCACCGCGACGACCTTGAATTGCTCGCCTTTCAGATCGCGCGCCGTGGCGATCCCGAACGCCGCTGAGAGTCCGGTGCCGGCGTGACCCGCGCCGAACTGGTCGTGGGGACTCTCGTCGCGCCGCAGAAAGCCGGACAGGCCGCCCGGCTGCCGCAGCGTGGACAGGCGCTCGTTGCGGCCGGTGAGGATCTTCCACGGGTAGCCCTGGTGGCCGACGTCCCAGACGATCCGGTCGCGCGGGGAGTCGAAGCAGTAGCACAGCGCCACCGTCAGCTCGACGACGCCCAGCCCCGCGCCGATATGGCCGCCGGTCTGGGACACGACCTCGATCAGCCGGTGGCGCACCTCGTCGGCGAGGGGTTGGAGCTGGTCCTTGGAGAGCCGCCTGACGTCCGCGGGACCCGCGATCGAATCAAGAAGAGCCACGGTACCCCTTCCGACAGATTGCGGATTGCGGATTGTGGATTGCGGATTCGAAGGGCGGGTGTCCAATCCGCAATCCGAAATCCGCAATCCGCAATTGGTTAATCCGCAATTGGTTCAATTCGGCCTCGTCACAATGTATCGCGCCAGCCCCTCGAGCGTAGCAGAAACTAACCCCGTCTGCCGCAGCCGGTCCACCGCCCGCGTCGCCAGGCGCTCCGCTTCGGCCCGCGCGGCGCTTGCGCCCAACAGGGTCACGAACGTCGACTTGCCGTCGGCCGCGTCCTTGCCCGCGGTCTTGCCCAGCTGGTCCGAGGTGGCGGTCGCGTCGAGCACGTCGTCGTAGATCTGGAAGGCGAGCCCCACGTCCGCGCCGTAGCCCCGCAGCGCCTCGCACGTGGCCCGCGGCGCCCCTGCGGCCATGGCGCCGATGACGCAGGCGGCCGAGATGAGCGCGCCCGTCTTGCGCCGATGGACGTCTTCGAGCTCCGTCGCGGGCAGCCGCCGGCCCTCGGCCGCGAGGTCCAGCGCCTGCCCGCCGATCATGCCGCCGGCCCCGGCCGCGCGAAACAGCTCGAGCGCGATGCCGCGGCGCGCCTCGGGCGCGAGCGCCAGCGCCGCCAGCCCGGCGTCGAGCACCCGCGCGCCCAGGGCCACCATGTGATAGCCGGCCACGACCGCCGTCGCCACGTCGAAGGCGCGGTGCGTGGTCGCCCGGCCACGGCGCAAATCGTCGTTGTCCATGCAGGGAAGATCGTCGTGCACGAGCGAGTAGGCATGCACCACCTCGACCGCGGCCGCGAGGTCGGCCACACGCTCCGCCGCGACGCCGCCTCCCACCGCCTCGGCCGCGGCGAAGACGAGCGTGGGCCGCAGCCGCTTGCCGGTGGAGAGCAGGCTGTAGCGCATGGCCGCGGGCACCGGAGCCTGCCACCACTCCCCCGCCCGCACGCCCCAGGACTGGAGCACCGCGTCCACCCGCGCCCGGGCGTCCGCGAGGTATGCCACCACGGCGCCGTCAGGCGTCGAGGTCTTCAACCCGGACATTGCCCGCCTGATCGGTGAGGACCTGCTTCACCTGCGCCTCGGCGGCGGTGAGGCGCTCGCGCGCCTGACGCAGCCGCTCGACCCCCTCCTCGAACAGCTTGAGCGCGGCGTCGAGATCGAGGTCCTCGCCCTCGAGCCGACGCACGATCTCCTCGAGCCGCTCGAGCTGCTCGGCGAAGTTGAGGGGGTCGCGGGCGCGCGCCATCAGGCCTCCGTCACCCGGGCATCCACGGTGCCGTCCGTGACGCGCAGACGGAACGGCAGCGCGGGCGTGAACTGCGCCACCCGCTTCAACACGCGGCCCTGCTCGTCACGCGCCAGGGCATAGCCGCGCTCGAGAATGCGGAGCGGCGACAGCGCGTCGAGACGGCCGGCGAGACCGGCGAGCGTCTGCCGGTCACGCTCGAGCCGCCGCTCCAGCACGGCCATGAGGCGCTCGAAGCCACGGTCGAGCCGCGCGGCCCCACGTCCCGACCGCGCGGTGAGACCGCGCACCAGCCGCCCGCCCAGGTGGTCCAGCTCGACCAGCACATCGACCGCGTCCGGGGTGGCGGCCTCGGCGGCCGCGGAGGGGGTGGGCGCCCGCAGATCGGCCACCAGATCGCACAGCGTGACGTCGGTCTCGTGACCGACGGCGGAGATCACGGGTACGGGAAGCGCCGCCACGGCGCGGGCGACGCGCTCGTGATTGAAAGTCCAGAGGTCCTCGCGCGAGCCGCCGCCCCGCCCAATGATGACGAGGTCGAGCCCCGCGAGCCGCGTCACCAGGGTGAGCGCCGCGCGGATCTCGCCCTCCGCGCCGTCGCCCTGCACGCGCGTCGGAACCACGAGCAGCTCGGCGACGGGCCAGCGGCGCGTGGCCACGGCGATGATATCGCGCAACGCGGCACCGTCGGGGCTCGTGACGACCGCGATGCGCCGCGGATAGGGAGGCAGACGCCGCTTGCGCGCCGGGTCGAGCAGCCCGTCCTTCGTGAGCGCCGCCTTGGCCTTCTCGAACGCCACCTGCCACAGCCCGCCGGCTTCGGTCGACAGCAAGTCGAGCACGGTGAGCCGGAACTCCCCCTTCTCCTCCCACATCGTCGGCCGGGCGAACACGAACACCTGCATGCCGTCGGCGGGAGGCGCGGGGAGCCGGCGGTTGTCCTTCTGGAACATGACGCAGCGCACCTGGGCCGCGCGGTCGCGCAGCGCGAAATACCAGTGCCCGCTCTGCCACGCCTTGAAGCCGCTCACCTCGCCTCGCACCCACAGCGGCGCCAGGCCCGCCTCGATGGCGGCCCGCGCGCGCCGGGTCACCTGCGTCACGGTCCAGGCGCCCTCGGGCGAGGCGGCGGCGAACAGATCTAGGGTTTGGCCCACTGGCGCGCTGCCTGCACGGTGTTGTAGAGCAACATCGTGATGGTCATCGGCCCGACTCCTCCCGGCACGGGGGTGATCGCTCCCGCGACCTGCTTCGCTTCCGCGAATCGCACGTCACCCACCAGGCGGTAGCCTTGCTTCGCGGAGGGATCCTCCACGCGGTTCACGCCCACGTCGATCACCACGGCTCCGGGCTTGATCATGTCGCCGGTTACGAACTCGGGTTTCCCGATCGCCACGATCAGGATGTCGGCGAGCCGCGTAACCGACCTGATATCCCGCGTGCGGGAGTGACACACGGTGACCGTCGCGTTGCCGCCCGGCCCATCCTGGAGCAGGAGCGCCGCCATCGGCCGGCCGACGATGTTGGAACGACCCACGATCACCGCGTGATGGCCCTTGGTCTCGATCTCGCTCTTGACGAGCAGCTGCTGGACGCCGTAGGGGGTGGCGGGACGAAAGCCGGTCGGGTCGCCGATCGAGACCTTGCCCACGTTTTCCGGGTGAAAGCCGTCTACATCCTTCGCCGGTGTCACGCGGTGCAGCACGCGGTGCGCGTCGATGTGCTTCGGCAGCGGCAATTGCACGAGGATGCCGTGAATCTTGTGGTCCGCGTTCAGCCGCTCGATCAACTCGAGCAGCTCGGCCTCGGTGGTCTCGTGCTTGAGCCCGATCGTCTCGTGGTACAGGCCCGCCTCGTCACACGCCTTTCCCTTCATGCGGACATAGGTGGCCGACGCGGCGTTGTCTCCCACCAGGACCGCCGCGAGCCCGGGCGTGATCCCCCGCGAGCGGAGCCGGCCGATCTCGCCCCCGAGCTCCACGCGCATCGCCTGACCGACGGCGTTGCCGTCGATTAACCTAGCGGGCAAAGTCCACCGCGCGGGTCTCGCGGATGACGACCACCTTGATCTGTCCCGGGTACTGCAGCTCGCGCTCGATCTTGCGGGCGATCTGGTCGGAGAGCTCCCCGGCCTTGCCGTCGTCGATCGCGCTCGGCGTCACCACCACGCGCACCTCCCGGCCCGCCTGAATCGCGAACACTTTCTCAACGCCCGGGAATTCGCCGGCGAGCTGCTCGAGCTGCGTGAGGCGCTTGACGTAGGTCTCGAACGCCTCGCGCCGGGCTCCCGGGCGCGACCCGGAGACGGCGTCGGCGGCCTGCACGATCACACTGATGGGCGACTCGTGCGCCACGTCGTCGTGGTGCGCCGCGATGCAGTTGATCACGATGGGATGCTCGCCGTGCTTGGTGGCCACCTCCACGCCGAGCTGCACGTGAGTCCCGTCGTGCTCGTGCGTGAGCACCTTGCCGACGTCGTGCAGCAGGGCGCCCCGCTTGGCGAGCTGCGCGTCGAGCTTCAGCTCGGTGGCGATGATGCCGGCGAGCCAGGCGACTTCCTTCGAGTGCTCGAGGATGTTCTGGCCGTACGACGTGCGGTAGCGCATCCGGCCCACCAGCTTGACCAGCTCCGGGTGCATGCCCTTGATACCGGTCTCGTACACCGCCTGCTCCCCCGCCTCCACGATCGAGGCCTCGACCTCGGCCCGCGCCTTTTCCACGACCTCCTCGATGCGACCCGGATGGATGCGCCCGTCGGCGATCAGGCGCTCCAGCGCGAGCCGTCCCACTTCGCGCCGCACCGGATCGAAGCACGACACGACGACGGTGTCCGGCGTGTCGTCGATGATCACGTCCACGCCGGTCGCGGCCTCGAAGGCGCGGATGTTGCGGCCTTCGCGGCCGATGATCCGACCTTTCATCTCGTCGGAGGGCAGCGCCACGGTGGACACGGTAGTCTCGGCCGTGGATTCCGGGGCGAGCCGCTGGATCGCGAGGGCGAGGATCTTCTTCGCTTCCTTGTCCGCGTTGCGGCGCGCCTGCTCCTTCAGGTCGCGCCCCAGGGCGGCCGCCTCGTTGCGGGCCTCGTCTTCGAGGTGCCGCAACAACTCCTGCTTGGCCTCCTGCGCGGTGAGCCCGGCGACCTGCTCGAGCCGGGCACGCACCGCGAGCTCCTGCGCGACGACGGCCTGCTCCCGCTCGTCCAGCGCGCGCCCCCGCTGCTCGAGCCCGCGGGCCCGATCCTCGAGCCCCGCCAGCCGCTGCTCCACGAGCTGCTCGCGCCGCTCGCTCTCCCGGCGCCGGCGCGCGGCCTCCTGCTCGAACGTCTCGCGCGCCTGCATCAGCTCCTCGCGCGCCGCCAGCACCACCCGCTGACGCGCGTCGGCCAGGAGCCGCTCGCTCTCGGCCGCCGCGGCCCGCGCCGCGGCTTCCGCCGTGCGCCGCTCGACCCGGCGCCCCAGCAGGTAGAACGCCACGCCGGCGGCGATGCCTCCGCCGAGGAGGCCTGCGACGATCCTCAGCACGTCCGCCATAGGATCTATCTCCGGCACCGCTCCGCGTGGCAGGCGGAGCGAGACTCGTCTACAGCTGCCCCACGACCGCCTTGCGCTTCCCGGGGGGCAAGAGCTTCGCCAGGTCGTCCGCGAGCGCCGCCAGCCGGGCGGCGACCTCGCGCTCGCCCTTCTTGGCCTGGAACAGCTCGTTCGTGATGTCGAGCGCGGCCAGGATCGCCGCTTTGTGCGTCTCCACGATGGGACCCTGCGACAGCACTTTCTTGAGGGCCTGGTCCACGTAGGCCGCCACGTCCCGGGTGTACTCCGGTGGCAGATCGGACCGCACCGTGTACTCGTCGCCCCCGATCATCACTTTGACCGCGTGCTTCTTGGTGCTCATGGGGGGGCTCCCGCGCCCGAAGCGCCCGCCGTCCGTCCGCCGCCGTTGGGCCCGGAGTCGCGGGCCTGCTCCTCGAGGAACGTCAGCCGCGACAGGAGATCATGCACGCGCAGGCGCGCCGCCTCCACGCGCTGCCGCAGCGTCTTGTTCTCCTGTTCCAGGTCCGTTAGACGGCCGCGCGCGTCGAGATCCGGCTTGACGCTGCCCGCGCCTCCCCGAGCGCCACTCTCCTTCAACTCGGCTTCGGCCTTGAGGGCGCGCGTGCGCCAGCCCGTCAGCTCCTCCGCTACGTGCCGGAGGATCGTCTCGAGCTGGTCGAGCACCGGTCCATCAGCCCTCTCTCCGTCGTACGCCAAGCTCGTCCTCCAGAGCGGCGAGCCCCCGTGCCAGCGCCGCGTCCACTTCCGCCTCGCGCAGCGTGCGCGCCGGGTCGCGGAAGGAGCAGTGCCACGCGACGCCGCGCTGACCGGCCGGAATCCCGGGCCCACGATACTCGTCGAACACCTCGAGGCGCTCGAGCAGCGGGCCCACGGCCCGCTGCAGCACCTCGGCCACCTGCGCCGCGCTCACCCCCCCCGCCAGCACCAGCGCCACGTCGCGCTCGACCGGCGGCTGCACCGGGAGCGGACGATACCGCACCGGCCCCAGGTCCGTCAGCGCCAAGCGGACTTCGAGCCCGAACAGCGGAGCCGCCCACACCGGGGCATCCGCGTCGAGGGGGCCAGCCCAACCCAGCACCACCCCACCACCCCGTTCCACCGCCTGCCACCCCATCGCCCCCCCGGTTACAGGTTCCACGTCACAGCGGGGGGCGGCGAGCTCTACCGCTAACTCAAAGTGGTACTTCAAGTCCCATATGTCCATATCAGGTAGTTTCGCACCCTCGGACCAGTGCGGCGGCCGCCGGGCTCCGGTGAAGACGGCGGCCAGAGAGGTCCATTCGTCGGGCGCACCAGTCGCACCTCCCGCGTCCCCCGTCCCCTTCCGAAAGACCGTCCCCACCTCGAACAGCCGTACATCGCGGTTGCGGTTGGCCCAATTGTGCTCCACTCGCCGCACCAGCCCCGGCAGCAGGCGACGCCGCAGGTGCGCCTCCTCGGCCGAGAGGGGGTTGAGAATCCGCACCGCGTCCGGCCCGTCCGGCGAGCCGAGCGGTAGCGTGCGGGCCTCGAGCAGACCGAGGCGGACCAAGCCGTCACGCACGCGTGCGCGGGCCTGCTCCTCGGGTGCGTCGGGGACCGTCCCGAGGCGATAGGGACGCAACTCGTCAGGGAAGGCGTCGTACCCCTTCAGCCGGGCGACTTCCTCGATCAGGTCTACCTCCCGGGTGACATCGGGGCGCCACCCCGGCACCTGTACCGCGAGGCGGCCGTCCTTCGGGGCCACAAAGAACGCCACGGCGGCGAGCCGCCGCTCGATCTCGCCCTGCTCGACGGGCATGCCGAGCAGGTGCGCGACGCGCTCGGGGCGGAGAAAGATGGTCTTCTCCTGCTGCGGCTCGGGCCAGAGGTCGAGCGGCGGCTCGCGCAGGTCCCCGCCCGCTACGGCGACGATCAGCTCGATGGCGCGCCGCAACGCGTCCGGCATGCCCAGCATGTCGATGCCCCGCTCGAACCGGTAGCTCGACTCGCTCGATAGCTCAAGCGAGCGCCGTGTGCGGCGAATCCGCGTGGGTTGGAAATAAGCACACTCGACCACGAGATCGGTCGTGCTCGGGCTCACTTCGGAATCGGCACTCCCCATGACGCCCGCGATGATCGTGGGCCGCTTGGCGTCGCAGATCGCCGTCATGTCCGGAGTGAGGGTCCGCGTCAGCCCGTCGAGCGTGACGATCTTTTCCCCCGGCTTGGCCCGCCGCACGACCACCGCCGGCCCGTTGAGCTTCGCCAGATCGAACGCGTGCAACGGCTGGTTGATCTCGAACAGGATGTAGTTCGTGGCGTCAACGACATTGTTGATGGAGCGCTGCCCGATCGAAGCCAGCCGATCGGTGAGCCACCGCGGGCTGGGACCCACCGATACACCACGGATCACAGCGATCATGTACCGGGGCGCGCCTTCGGGGTCCTCGAGGCGAACCTCGACGCCATCCACCACGCCCATGGGGACGCGCGGGGCGCGGCGACGGCCGCCGAGGGCGGCGTCCCCGCCGGCCGGAGCCGCGCCTCCAGCGATCGGGGGAAGCTTGATCGTCGTCCCGCCCAGCACCGCCGCCAGCTCGCGGGCGACCCCCTTGTGGCACAGCAGGTCGGGGCGGTTCGCGGGGACGTCGATGACAATCTGATGATCCGCCACGGGCACCACGTCCAGGAACCGGCTCCCCGGCGGTGCGGTGGTGTCGAGCTCGAGGATGCCCGCGTGGTCTTCGCCGAGACCGAGCTCTTTGGCTGAGCAGAGCATGCCGTTCGACTCGACGCCGCGGATCTTGCGGCGCTCGAGCTTCACGCCGCCCGGCAACGTGGCGCCCACCGGTGCGTAGGGGTAGGTCTTGCCCGCCTGCACGTTGGGAGCGCCGCAGACGACTTCGACGGACCCGCTGCCTGCCTCGACGAGGCACACCGACAGCCGGTCCGCGCTGGGGTGCTTCTTCACCTCGAGCACACGCCCGATCAGGACGTCGCCCAGGTCCTGGTGCAGCGGCACGACGGCGTCCACCGCCGCGACGTGCATAGTGAGCTGCTCGGCGACCTCGCGCGCGTCGAGCGGGCGGCCCAGCAGCGCTTCGAGCCAGCGGCGCGAAGCGATCATCGCACGCCACCCGCGAACTGCGCCAGGAAGCGCACGTCGCTCTCGTACAGCAGCCGGATGTCGGCGATGCCGTGGCGCGTCATGGCGATGCGCGCGGGGCCCATGCCCCAGGCGAAGCCCGAGTAGCGCTCGCTCGAGACGCCGCAGTTCTCGAGCACGGCGGGATGCACCATCCCCGAGCCGAGGATCTCCATCCAGCCCGTCTGCTTGCAGGTGGCGCACCCCGCCCCCCCGCAGATCTGACACTGCACGTCCATCTCGGCGGACGGCTCCGTGAACGGAAAGAACGACGGCCGGAACCGCACCCGCGTATCGGCGGTGAAGAAGCGACGCGCGAAAGTGGCGAGTGTGGCCTTGAAGTCGACGAAGCTGATCCCCTCGTCGACGGCCAGGCCCTCGATCTGCTCGAACACGGGCGAGTGCGACGCGTCGAACGGGTCGCGGCGGTACACCTGGCCCGGAATGACTACGCGGATGGGCGGCGCGTAGCGCTCCAGCGTGCGGATCTGCACCGGCGACGTGTGGGTGCGCAGCAACACCCCGTCGCCCAGGTAGAAGGAATCCTGCGCGTCGAGCGCGGGGTGGTCCTTGGGGAAGTTGAGCGCGAAAAAGTTGTAGCGCTCGGTCTCGGCTTCCGGTCCGATCGCACGGGTGAAGCCCAGCTCCCGAAAGATGTCGCAGATCTCGTCCACGACTTGCGTGACGAGGTGGAGGCCGCCGCGCCAGACGGCGCGCCCGGGCATGGTCAGGTCCAGGCCCGTCGCGCCACCCACGGCGCGCTTGAGCTCGCGCTCGCGGGCCGCAAAGGCGGCCTCGAACTCGCGCTTCAGCCCGTTCGCCCCCGCCCCGACCTCCTTCCGCGAGGACGGGTCGAGCTTGGGCAAGCGCCCGAGTATCTGGGTGAGTGCGCCGGCCTTGCGTCCGAGGATCTCGGTCTTGAGATCCTGGAGCCGGCGCTCGTCCGCCTGCGGAATCTCCTGCAGACGCTCCCGCAGCTTGGCGAGGGCCGCCAGGAGGTCGCGCATGGTCAGAGTGCCTGCTTGGCGACCTCCGCGATCTGCTCGAACGCCACGGGATCGCGCACGGCGAGGTCGGCGAGCACCTTGCGGTTGATCTCGACGCCGGCCTTGCGGAGCCCGTTCATCAGGCGGCTGTAGGACAGCTGGTGCTGTCGCGCGGCGGCGTTGATCCGTGTGATCCAGAGGCGCCGGAAGTCCGCCTTGCGGCGGCGGCGATCGCGGTAGGCGTACTTCTGGGCGCGCTCGACCGACTCCTTCGCCGCCTTCCACAGCTTGGAGCGCCCGCCAAAGTAGCCCTTGGCGAGCTTCATGATCTTGTTCTTGCGCTTCAGGCGCGCGACGTTGCTCTTGACGCGGGGCATCAGTCGCTCCTTACGCCATCAACAGCCGCTTGAGGCGTCGTTCGTCGGCGTGCGAGACCAGCGTGGCCTTGCGCAGGTGTCGCTTCCGCTTGGGATGCTTCTTGGTCAGGATATGGCTCTTGTACGCGTGGTGCCGTCGCAACCGGCCCGTGCCGGTCAGCCGGACGCGTTTGCGCAACGCGCGCTTGGATTTCTGTTTGGGCATCTGAAAACCTTTCGGGGTTCGGGCTTCGGGGCTCGGGGCTCCGGGTGATCACCCGAGTCCCGAACCCCGAGCCCCGAGTCCCTCATTTCGGTGCAAGCACCATCGACATGTTCCGGCCCTCGAGCTTCGGGTCTTGCTCGATCTTGGCGATGTCCTTGAGCTCGTTGGCGACCCGGTCGAGCACCGCGCGCCCCAGGTCGATGTGGGCCATCTGCCGGCCCCGGTACATCATCGTCACCTTGACCTTGTTGCCGTCCTGCAGAAACTCGCGCGCGTGCCGCGTCTTGAACGCGAAGTCGTGATCGTCGATCCCGGGGCGGTACTTCACTTCCTTCAAGTGGATGACGTGCTGCTTTTTCTTGGCCGCCCGTGCCGCCTTCGCCTCCTCGAACTTGAACTTCCCATAGTCCATGATCTTCGCGACCGGGGGTCGCGCGAGCGGCGCCACCTCGACCAGGTCGAGGCCTCGCTCTTGCGCCGCGGCCAACGCTTCCTCGACGGTCAGCACGCCGAGCTGCGCTCCATCGGGGGCGATCACCCGGATCGGGCTGATGCGGATCTGCCGGTTGACTCGGATGCGCGGCGCTTTGTTATTCGGGCTTTCGATCGCCAGGTGCCGATCTCCTCCTCAAGAAGAAACGAAAAAGCGGACTCCGCCGGCTTCGGGAATCCGCATCGCGTCGTCCGTCATCGCTGCATGACGGACGACGCTCTCGGAACCCTAGTGCACTCTCCTGCTCGGAGAGGCAGCGGGTGAGGCGCGCGCGGCGCCCGCTTACCGTATTGTCGCGCCAAGTTAGCCCGCCACGAGCGGCTCCACAAGGCCGAACCCCTTCCCCTCACGTCCCAATCGCCCCGCGATCACCGTGGCGTCGTGCTCGAAGAACAGCAGCCACCCTTCCGCCTCCGCCCGCTGGTACAGACGGCGCTTCGACTCGAGCGTCACCAGGGGCTCGAGGTCGTAGCCCATGATCCACGGCAGCGGCAGATGGGCGGCGGTGGGCACCAAGTCCGCCAAGAAGCAGACACGCTCCCCCGCGCTCTCGATCAGGACCGACTGGTGAAACGGCACATGCCCGGGCGTGGCGAGGCAACGGATGCCGGGCATCGGCTCGGCGTCGCCCGATACCAGCGTGAACGACACTGGCTCGAAATTGGGCGGCAGATAGCTCGCCGCCGTGCGCTCGTTGGTGTGCCGGGCGAACTCGAGCTCTCCCCGCTGCACGACGTAGGTGGCCCGCGGAAACGTGACGCGAATGGCCCCTCCACCACCTCCATCACCTCCACGACCTCCACCATCCTCCGCAACCTCCCGATACGTGTTGCCACCGGCGTGATCGAAATGCAGGTGAGTATTGATCACCCAGCGCACGTCCGCCGGCGCGTGGCCGACCTCCGCCAGCGCATCCTCCAGACAGGTGCGCCCGCCCTTCCCCTCATTCGCGACCCCATAGATGTCCTTGAACTTGGCGTCCTCCTTGTTGCCGAGCCCGGTGTCCACGAGCACGAGGCCGTCGTCGTGCTCGATCAGCAAGCAACGCAGCGCCAGGGGGATGCGGTTGCGCTCGTCCGCGGCGATGCGCCGCTGCCACAGCGGTTTGGGCACGACGCCGAACATGGCGCCGCCGTCGAGGCGCTGGGAGCCGCCTTCGAGGGCATGGCAGGTGAGGCGGCCCACCTGGAAGGTCGTGTGCATCAGGAGGGAATTGCGGATTGCGGATTGTGGATTGCGGATTCAAAGGGTGGGCGTCCATTCCGCAATCCGAAATCCGCAATCCGCAATTTGTGGCGCGACCGGTCGTGCAAGTCGATCAGCTGTTCCAGCGTTTCCACCCCGCGATCCCGAGCGCGGCCCAGCAGGGCGCGCAGGATGTAGGCCGTGGCGAGCGCGTCGCCGAAGGCGCGATGGCGGGCCGGGTTCTCGACGCCAAAGAACGCCGCCACCTGGTCCAGCCGCCGATGGCGCAGCTCCGGCACGAGGCGGCGGGTCAGGCGGATGGTGCAGAGCGGCGCCCCCTGGGGAGCGCGCACCCCCGCCGCCGCGCACTCCCCCGCGAGCCAGCGCCAGTCGAAGCGGGCGTTGTGGGCCACGAAGATGCCGTCCTCGAGCACGCGCCCGAGACGCGGCGCCACGTCGGCGAAGCGCGGGCAGCCGGCCACCATCTGGTCGGTGATCCCCGTCAGTCGCGCCACCGCAGCGGGAACGGGCATGCCCGGATCGAGCAGGGCGTCGTAAGCGAGGTGGACGGTGCCGCCCTCGAGCATCGCCACCGCGACTTCGAGCAGCCGCCCGGCCGGCGGTGCGCTCCCGGTCGCCTCCACGTCCACGACGGCGAAGCGGCAGAGCGCGAGCGGGAGGGGGGGCGGCAGCTCGCTAGAGGTCATCCCGGCGCAGCGGCAGCGTCATGCAGCGCGGACCGCCGCCACCGCGCACCAGCTCGCTCCCCTCGATGGTGATCACGGCCCGCTCCCCGTCCCCCAGGGGCTCGGCCCCGTCGAGCAGGTTCGCGGCCGAGATTGTCTTGAACCCCGTGTGCTCGAGCTCGCGCAGGGTGGCCTCGTTGCGGGCGTAGGTGACCACCACACCCGGCCGCACGGCGATGAAGTTGCAGGCCGACGCCCACTGTTCCCGCTCCTGGAGGGAGCGATCGGACCCGCCGCAGAACACCGGCTCGAGCGGCTGATCCACCGCCTGTAGGGCGGCGAAAAAGTTCGGCATCTCTTTCACGCCCTTCGATTTCTTGCGCCGGTGCAGCACCGCGAGCCGCTCCGGTCCCACAAAATGCGGTGGATAGATGCCGCACAGCTCGCGATCGAGCTGCGTGAAGATCATGTCCAGGTGAATCGCCGTGCGCTCGTTGGGGAGCACCACGACGATCACGTCCTTCACGCCGCAATGCTCGAACACCAGGTCGCACAGGTGGTCGAGGGCGGCGGGGCTGGAGCGCTCGCTGAAGCCGAGCAGCAGCAGATCGGGACGCAGCGGATGCACGTCGCCGCCCTCCAGCGTGTAGTTGTTGCGCTTTTCCTCGGAGCCGTCGTACAGAATGCCGGCGTTGTCGAGGCATGGGTGATAGCGGAACAGCGCCTTGACGAGCAGCTCCTCGGTCCAGCGCACACCGTAGCGCATCGAGCCGATGATCGAGTGCTCCCCGATCACGATGCCCACGTCGCGCGTGAAGAACAGGTTCGGGAGCGGGGGGAGGGCGTAGCCGGTCTCGTTGAGCGCGCGCGCGATCGGCCCCGCCTCTTCCAGGGCGCCCTCGACCATGCGGCCGACGAGCGCCTCGGGCGACAGGGTCGCGAGCTGCTTGGCGAGCGCGTCGGACGGCACCACCTCGAGCGCCCGCGTCACCAGGAACTCGCGCACATCGGGCCGGGCCACCAGCTCGGTCAGGAGCGTGCGCACCTCGTAGACCTGGGCGAAGCGCTCCAGCACGGTGACGAAGCGCCGGTGCTCGCGCTGCGCGAGCTCCAGGTCGATGATGTCGTCGTACAGGTAGTCTTCGCGGCTGCCGGGGGTGACCGCGACGAGCTCGCGCCCGGGGGTGTGGACCAGGACGGCCCGCAGCGGACCGATTTCCGAGGTGACGTGGACGCGGGCCATGGGGCGGAATCTAAGCGAGCATCCGCCCGCCGGCTAAGGGATGTCGATGGGCGACATTGGGGTGCTCCGACATGCAAGTGCGGAATGCGGAATTCGGAATGCGGAGTGGCAATGGAAGTGTCGCTCCGCGAACGACCTCCCCTGGCAACTCCGCATTCCGCACTCCGCATTCCGCATTGTATTTCAGCGGTTGGCCAGCGCGAAGCTCAGCGCTTCCAGCTCCAGCGCCATGTTCACCGACTTCACCACCACGTCGGCCGGGACGGTGAGCTGCGCCGGCGCGAAGTTGAGAATCGCCTTGACGCCGGCGCGCACCAGCCGATCCACCACCTCCTGCGCCGCCTCCGCTGGCGTCACGACGATGGCGATGTCGGTCGGCTCGCGCGCGAGGTCGGCCTCGATATGGCGCACGTCGCGCACCACGAGGCCGTTCCAGCGCGACCCGATTTTCTTGGGATCGCGGTCGTAGATGGCGCCGACGTGGAAGCCGCGCTGCCGAAAGCCGGGATACTGAATCAGCGCCCCGCCGATGCGGCCGGCGCCCACCAGCATGACGCGGTAGGTGCGCCGTAAGCCCAGAATGTCGCGGATCTTGGCCGCGAGCTCGGGCACGGAGTAGCCGAGGCCGCGCTTGCCGAACGAGCCGAAAAACGAGAGGTCCTTGCGGACCTGGGCCGATGTCGTCCCGCCCCGCCGGGCCAGCTCGGCGGAGGAGATGGTGGCCTGGCCTTGTGCGGCGAACTGCTCGAGGAACCGCAGGTACAAGGAGAGTCGCCGCACGGTGCTCTCGGAAATCTTCCGCATATTGTGAATAATTTCACAATCGCGCACTCCAGCGCAAGAGGCGCACGAACTCGCGAGCCGCGAGCGTCTCGGGCCGCGCCGCCGCGGCGAGCCCCAGCTCGCTCAGCCCGGCGCGCACCACCGCCGCCGGTCGCCCCGTCGCCGCCATCACCACGTTGCGCAGCTGCTTGCGTCGCCGGGTGAAGCACGCGGTGACGAACTCACGAAACGCCGCCAGCTCCGCCGGCGCCACCAGCGGCACCGCGAGCGGCGTGAGCCGCAGCAGCGCACTGTCCACCCGGGGCCGCGGGTGAAACGCGCCCGCCCGCACCGTGAACAGGCGCTCCACGCGACACACCGCCTGCACTCCCACCGACAGGGCGCCGTACGGCTTCGACCCCGGCGCCGCCGCGATGCGCGCGGCGACCTCGGCCTGCACGAGAAACACGATGCGCTCGGGGAGGGGCGGCGTGAGGGCCTTGTCGATCAGGGGCGAGGTGATAGCGTAGGGGATGTTGCCGACGACTTTGAATTGCGGATTGCGGATTGCGGATTGCGGATTTGCAGAGTGGGTCTCGAGAAGCGTATGCCAATCCAGCCGCAGCGCGTCCCCATCTACGACCGCTACTTTGTCCACTCCGCAATCCGCAATCCTCAATCCGCAATCTCTGGCGAGCCGTCGATCCTTCTCCACCGCGAGCACCTTGGCGACCCGGGGCGCGAGCGCCGCCGTGAGAGTTCCAGTCCCCGCCCCGATCTCGAGCACGACGTCGTCGGGCGCGGGGTCGAGCGCGTCGACGATTCTCTGGAGAATGGTGCGATCGGTGAGGAAGTGCTGGCCGAGCCGTTTGTCGGGGATCACGCCTTGAGGATGACCACGGTCCGGTCGTCGGTGGGCGCGGCGCCGCCGGTGAAGCCGGCCAGGTCGGCGTGCACCGACTCGAGGATCTCGAGCGCCGGCCGGTCCCGCAGCCGGGCGACGTGGCCCAGCACGCGCTCCTCCCCGAACCGCTCTCCCCGCCCGCCCAGTGCCTCGGTGACGCCGTCGGTGAAGAGGCACAGGATCGCGTCCTTGCGGATCCACGGCTGCGTCGTGTCGGCGCCCGGGGCGGTGGCGAGGCCGAGCGGGGGCCGCGTGGCCTCGAGCCGGGTGGCCTCCCCGGTGCGGGGGGACACGAGAAACGCGTGAGGGTGGCCCGCGTTGGCGAAGGTGATGCGCCCGGCCTGCGGGTCCACCACGGCGTAGAACACGGTGAGGAACATCTCCGTGTTGGCGAGCTCTTCGGTGAGCGACTCCTCCAGCCGCCGCAGCACTTCGGTGGGCGTCTCCGCCGCTTCGGCGTGGATGCCCGACGCGGCCATCACGAGCGCCATGATCAGCGCCGCGCTGAAGCCGTGGCTCGTCACGTCGCCGATCATGACGCCGATCCGGCCGGCGCGCAGGTTCAGCAGGTTGTAGAAGTCGCCGCCGACCGAGTCCGCCTGGCGGCAGCGGGCCGCCACGTCCACCCGCGCCGCGAGCACGAGGGGCGACGGCAACAGCTTCAGCTGCAGGTCGCGCGCCAGCTCCAGCTCGCGGCGCACGCGCTGTTGCCCCAGGTCCTGCGCGACGAGGCGCGCGTTCTCGATGGCGGCCCCGATCTGGTTCGCGATCGCGGCGACGAGCTTGCGATCGCCCGCCGTGAACGCATCCTCGCCCACCCGATCCGTCAGGTTGATCACCCCGATCGGCTTGCCGCGCGCCCCGGGCGCGGCGTACAGCACCGGCACCGACAGGAACGCCTTGCCCCGGTAATTGCGGCCCTCGGGGCAGCCGGGATTGACGGCCTTGGGATCGGTGGGGTCGTAGCTGACGATGCGCATCTCGCGGAACACCCGCGCCGCCACCGAGCACAGATCGTCGACCTCGATCGGCTCGGCGTCGCCCGGCTCCATCCCGCGCGCGGCCACGATGCGCAGCAGGTGCGCCTCGGGATCGTGCACCAGCAGCGTGGCGCGACGCGCCCCCACCACCGCCGAGACCTCGCGCAGGATCCGGTCCGCCGCCTCGTCGAGCCGGATCGTGTGGCCGAGGATCTCGCTGATCGTGTAGATGAGATCGATCTCTTCATACCGCTCCGACAGCTCGGCTGCCACCTGGGCGGCGTCGCGCTCGGCGGACAACACGGCCCCGACGATCTGGGCGAGCTCCCCAGCCATCCCCGGGGTTGCGCCCGGGGTCAGTGGGTTCCCGCCATCGCCGATCTCGAGCCACACGCCCTCTACCCCGGGAATCGGCTCGAGCCACGCCGATCCGCGCGCGGGATCGACCGCGCCCGTCCGCAGCCGCAGGCGCGCCCCGGCGAGCCGCTCGAGCACCGGCAACAGCCGCTCGAGACGCTCCCCGGTCAGCCCGCCCGCAGCGTCAGACACACCGAATTCCCCTTCTCGTTGAAGGCCACGTGGTCCACCAGGCTCTTCAGCACGAACAACCCGCGCCCGTCCTCCAGCGCCAGACGATCGGGGAGCGTGGGGTCCGGCACCGAGTCCGGGTCAAATCCATCACCCTCGTCGGTCACGTGCAGGTGGACGACGTCGTGTCCGACCTGGACCAGCACGCGCACGACGCGGGAGGGGTCGTGGTGGTTGCCGTACGCGATGGCGTTGGCGAGGGCTTCGGCGAGGGCGGTGCGGAAATTGAATCGGATGCGGCGCGGCGAGAGGGGCCCGGAGGGGAGCCGTCCCACGATCAACTCGACCGCCGGGCCGACGTACTGCAGATCGCTCGGCACATCGAGCGACAGCTCGGTTTCGGTCTCACCTCCCGCCGCGCGCCGGCGGACGTCGAGGTGCAGCGGCGTGGTCACGGCTAGAAAGCGGCGAGCGCCTCCTCGGAGGTCTTGGTGATGGCGAACAGCGTGTCCAGCTTGGTCAGCTCGAACAGCGTCTGCAGGTCCTCGTTCAGGCCGCACAGCCGGAGATCCCCACCCTGCTCCCTGATCTTCTTCGACAGCGACACGAGCACGCCGAGGCCGGATGAGTCGATGTAGCCGGTCTTGGCAAAGTCCACCACGAACTTGCGACCGCCGGTCTCCAGCGAGTCGAGCACCTTCTGCTTCAGCTCCTGGCGATTGCCGACGATCAGCTGGCCGTCGACGCCGACGACGACAACGCCGTGCTTGTCTTTACGCAACGTGAAGCTCATGGCTGCTCCCCGGCTTGAAGGACGGCGACCGCGACCGTGTCCACAATATCGTCGGCGGTGGCGCCGCGCGACAGGTCGGCGATGGGACGCGCCAATCCCTGCAGGATCGGTCCGATCGCCTCCCACCCGCCCAACCGCTGGACCAGTTTGTAGCCGATGTTCCCGCTGTCAAGATCGGGGAACACCAGCACGTTGGCCCGGCCCGCGACCGGGGAGCCGGGCGCCTTGCGCGCCGCGACGTCCAGCGCGAGGGCCGCGTCGGTCTGCAGCTCGCCGTCGAACGCGAAGTCGGGGCGCCGGGCGGCCAAGAGCTCGAGCGCCCGGCGCACGCGCTCCACGCGGGGGCCCGCGGCGCTCCCCTTGGTGCTGTACGAGAGGAACGCCACGACCGGCTCGTCGCCCACGATGCGACGACGGTCGCGCGCGGCCGCGAGGGCCGCCTCCGCGAGCTGCTCCGAAGTCGGCTCGGGGACTACCGCGCAGTCGGTGAACGTGAGCACCACGTCGTCCTTGACCATGTAGAACGCGCCGCTCACGGTCGTGATCCCGGGCGCCGTGCCGACGGTCCAAAGCGCCGCCCGGATCGTGTCGCCGCTCGGAAACGTGGCGCCTCCGACCATCACGTCGGCGCGGCCCAGCGCCACGAGCGCGGCGGCGTAGGTGAGCGGATGGGCCAGGGCGGTGGCAGCGGCCGCGTCGTCGGGAAACTTGCTCGGGTGACGGTCGCGCAGCAGGCGCACCATTTCGGGGAGCGGGGAGCGGACAGCGATGCCTTCCAGGAGCTCGACCGACCCCAGTCCCGACCGCTCGATCCGCGCGGCGGCGGCGCGCACGCGGGCGTCCGCGCCCTCCGGCAGCACGACCCGGCGGTGCCGGCGACGGGCCCGCTCCTGCAGCGCGTCGCGGAACGTCACTTCGCGAACTTTTGCTTGAGCGCCTGACCCACCGCCGGGTGGACCAGCGGCGACACATCGCCTCCGAAGCGGGCCACCTCGCGCACCAGGCTGGAGCTCAGGTAGGTGAGGTCGAAGGCCGGCACCAGGAACACGGTTTCGACCCCGGGGGCGAGATTGCGGTTCATGAGCGCCATCTGGAACTCGTACTCGAAGTCGCTCACCGCCCGGAGCCCGCGCACGATCAGGGTGGCGCCGGCGGCGCGCACGAAGTCGGCCAGCAGGCCGTCGAACGACCGGACTTCGACCCGCGGATCCGCCGCGGCTTTCTGGATCAGCGCGACGCGCTGCTCCAGCGGGAACAGCGGCTGCTTCGCCACGTTGACGGCGACCGCGACGATCACGCGGTCGGCGAAGGTGAGGGCGCGCCGGATCAGGTCCTCGTGCCCCCGCGTGATCGGGTCGAACGAGCCGGGGTAGACGGCGATGCGCGTCACGGGGCGTAAATGAAGGTGACGGCCGTGTCGCCATAGCGGCGCGTGTCGTCGCCCGGAATGGCCCGGTCCGCCGGATGCTCGATCGAGAAGATGCGCGCGAACGCGTTGAGCCGGAACATGGCCACCAGCCGGGCGGCCTCCTGCCCGGCGTACGGGGGATCGGCGAACGCCACGTCGTACTGGCCCGGGTGCAGGCGCTCGGCGAAGCGGAGCGCGTCCGCGCGGTGAATCGCGGCACGGTCGTCCACCTTCAGCGTCTTCACGTTGGCCTTGAGCGTGGCGAGCGCGAACCGGTGCAGCTCCACGAAGTCCGCGCTCACGGCCCCGCGCGACAGCGCCTCGAACCCGAGCGCCCCCGAGCCCGCGAACAGGTCGAGCACGCGTGCCCCGCGGATCGAGCGCTGCAGGATCGAGAACCACGCCTCTCGCACGCGGTCCGCGGTGGGGCGGACGGCGTCCCCGGCAGGCGTCTTCAAGCGGCGGCCTTTGAATTCGCCGGCGATTATCCGAACCATGCCCGACCCCCCCGCCTTCCCAAGTCGGAACGCGGAGGGCGGAACGCGGAACAGAAGGGGAAGTGCCTGTTCCGCGTTCCGCGTTCCGAGTTCCGCGTTCATTCGCTCGGCGCCATCGCCGCGACCCGCGCCTGCAGGGTCGTCCGCCCGTGCCACTCGTCGCGCTCCAGCCGGAACGCCACGTCCAGCCGCTCGCCGAGCCACTGATCGGGAATCGCGTCGGCCCACTGGAACGCGATGGCCGGCAGCGCGCCCGACTCGTCGTCCAGCGTGAAGCGCAGGTGGTTCGTGCCGACCCGGCGCGCCCCGACGGCGCGAGCGCCGCGCACTCCGAACACGGGCGCCGGGTTGCCGGCGCCGCACGGCTCGAGATAGCGGATCAGCTTCTCCAGCTCGTCGCTCACGAGGCCCAGTGACAGCTCCAGGTCCACCCGCTGCGCCGGCACCAGGTCGTCGGGGCGCAGAAGCTCGCCTGCGACGCCGAGAAACGCAACACGAAACGCCTCGTAGCGCTCCCGCCGGATGGTGAGGCCCGCCGCCATGGTGTGGCCGCCATATTTCTCGAGATGGGGCGCCACGCGGTGCAGCGCGGCGTGGAGGTCGAAGCCGGCGATGCTCCGCCCCGAGCCGCGGCCCGTGCTTCCTCCCTCGTCCCACGCGATGAGAAACGTGGGCCGGCCGTAGCGCTCCACCAGCCGCGACGCGACGATCCCGATCACCCCGGCGTGCCACGCGTCCGCCGCGAGCACCAGCGCCCGGTCCTCCGGCCGCAACACGCGCTCGGCCAGCTCGACCGCCTCGTCCAGAATGCGCTGGTCCAGCTCCTGGCGCCGCGCGTTGAGCGTCTCGAGCTCCCGCGCGATGGCGGCCGCTTCGGCGGGATCGTCGGAGAGCAGCAGCCGCAGCCCCAGATTCGCGTCGTCGATGCGGCCGGCGGCGTTGAGCCGCGGCGCGAGGATGAACCCCACGTGGCCGGACTTGATCGGTTTGCCCGTCAGGCCCGCCGCGTCGATCAGCGCGCGCACGCCGGTCCAGCGCGAGTCGGCCAGCATCTTGAGCCCGTGGCGCACCAGGATGCGATTCTCGCCGGTGAGGGGCACGACGTCGGCCACGGTCGCCAGGGCCACGAGGTCGAGAAAATGGAGCGGCAGGTTGGGCGAGAGGCCGAGCGCGGGCACGAGCGCCTGCGCCAGCTTGAACGCCACCCCCGTGCCGCAGAGGTGCTTGTCCTCCGAGGCGCAGTCGGCCCGGCGCGGGTCGAGCACGGCCGTGGCGGGCGGAAGGACGTCGCCGGGGAGGTGGTGATCGGTCACGATCACGTCGATGCCCGCCGCCCGGGCAGCGCCGACGGTCTCGACGGCGGTGATGCCGCAGTCGCACGTGATGACGAGGCCCGCGCCCACGCGCTGGGCTTCCGCGAGGCCCGCCGGCCCGAAATCGTAGCCGTCGCGCAGCCGGTGAGGCACGAACGCCCGGGCGTTGCCGCCCACACTCGCCAGCACGCGGGTGAGCAGCGCCGCCCCGCATTGCCCGTCCACGTCGTAGTCGCCGTGCACCAGGATCGGGGCGCGCGCGCGCACGGCCGCGACGATCAGGTCCACGGCGCGGGCCATGTCGGCCCAGGCGAGCGGATCGGACAGGCGCTCGAGCTCGGGACGGAGAAACGCCTTGGCCAGGTCCGGCGCCGCGAGGCCACGCTGCACCAGGATCGCGGCCAGCGGCTCGGGAATGTGGAGGTCGGCAGCGAGGGTCGAGGTGAGACCCGGGTCGGGCGGCGCCGCGACCGTCCAGCGGGCCGGGATCATTCCCGCGCGTACAGCAGCACGCCGCAGGCCTCGCAGCCTTCGATCGACGCGCCGCGCTGGATCAGTGCCCGCCGCTGGGTGGGGACGGCCGTGAAGCAGTGACCGCAGGCGTCGCCGTGGAGCGGATAGAGCGCGAGCGGCGCCTTCCCGCGGCGGATGCGCTCGTAGCGCGACAGCAGGCCGCTGCCGACGCGGACCGCGGCGCGCTCGCGCTCCGCCACCGCCTGCTCGCGCTCGGCCGCGATGGCGTCGCGCCTGCCCGCGAGCGCCTCGCGCAGCGGCGCCTGCTGCGCGCGCACCTCCTGGAGGGCCTTCTCGGCCTCCGCCGCCTTGCGCTCCGCCTCCGTCACGGCATCGCCCGAGCGCATGAACTCGGCTTCTTCTTTGGCGAGCACCGAGCGGGCGAGGTCCAGCTCCGCCATGAGGGTCGAGGCTTCCTTGGCGCCCCGCACCCACTCGAGCCGTTGGCGCCGCTGCTCCTGCATCGTGCGATAGTTGGCGATCTTGCCTTCCAGCTCGTCGCGCCGATCGATCGCGGCCTGAATCGCCGCCTGGGCGCCGGCGAGCGCTCGCTCGGCCGCCGCCTGCGCCTCGTCCAGGGCCTGGAGCTCCGGCGCGAGCGCCGCCAGGCTCTCGTCCGTCGCCGTGACCGCCTGATCCTTCTCCTGCAGCGACAACAACGCTTCAAGTTCCGGGTGCACCTCTCCTCCTCGCAGCGATTTTGTAACGCGGGTAACGTTTGCGGAGCTCGTCGAACACCCGTCGCTTCTCCGCAATCAGGGACGCCTGCCGCTCGGGACTCTCGAACGGCAACTGGTCGTCGAGCTGCTGCAGCTGCCGCTCCAGTCGCCGTGCTTCCATCCAGCTCACGGCCAATTCATACATCTCGTTGGGATCGCGCCCGCCGAGGCCCTCGCCCTTGAGCTGCTCGTAGGCGCGCGCCGACGTGTCGTCCAGCGCCAGCACGGCGTCGTCCGCCACGGCTTCGAACACGGCCCGATACGCCGCAAACTCGAGCTCCTCCGCGTCGACGGCTTCGACGACGCGGGACTTCCACGGCTCGCCTTCCAGCAGCAGGAGCAAGAGAGCCTTCTCGGCGCTGGCGGGCAGGACGGGATGCGAGATGCGGGATGCGGGATGGGTGGGGTCGGTGGGCCGCACCCCGCTTCCCGCATCCCGCATCCCGGCTTCTCGCTCCAGCACGTCCTTCCGCACTCCCGCCGCCTCCGCGGCGCGCGAGATGTACAGCTCCCGGGTGATGGGATCCTTCGCCGCGCGGACCGTCGGGAGCAGCCGGTCGAGCGCCCGGCGCCGGCCAGGGAGGCTCGCGAAGAAGGCCTTGCGGTCGAGAATCTGGATCTTGCGCTCCAGGGGGTCGACCGCGTCCTTGAGGATGGCTTCCAGTCCCGCGGCGCCCTGCTTCTGGACGAGGGTATCCGGGTCCTCTCCCGGCGGAAGCGTGGCCACGCTCACGCGTAGGCCCTGGCGCAGCAGCTCGTCGCCGGCGCGGAAGCTGGCGCGCAGTCCGGCGTCGTCCGAGTCGTACAGCAAGGTCACGGCCGGCGCATGACGCGCCAGTAGCTGCGCCTGATCCGGCGTAAGGCTGGTGCCGAGCGGGGCGACGACCTCCTCGATGCCGGCAAGCGCCAGGCGCAGCACGTCGAAATACCCTTCCACGAGAATGGCGCGCTCCGCCGTGCGCATCGCGTGCTTCGCGACGTGCAGGTTGTAGAGCAGCTTGCCCTTGTGGAACACGGGCGAGTCGGGCGAGTTGAGATACTTCGGCTCTCCTTCGCCGAGGATGCGGCCCCCGAACGCGACCACGCGGGTGCGCAAGTCGTGGATCGGAAACAGCAGGCGACCGCGGAACCGGGGCAGCAGCGTCCCGTCCTCTCGTTTAACGAGGAGGCCCGCCTCGAGCAACACCTCCTCACGCACGCCCAATCCTTTCATTGCGTCGAGGAACGCCTTGCTCCGAGGCGCGTATCCCAGCCCCAGTGGTAGCACGATCTCGAGCTCGAGGTGCCTGGACGCGAGGTAGTCCCGGGCCACCTGGGCTTCGGGGCTCTCGCGCAGTTGGCGCGCGAACCAGTCGGCGGCCGAGGCCACGGCCTCGTACAGCGGCTCGCGCGGGTCGGGGCCGGTGGGCCCACGCTCCGGAATCGCGATGCCGACCCGGCGCGCGACCTCGCGCACCGCGGTGGGATAGTCCATGCCGAGCTTCTTCATGAAGAAGGTGAAGACGTCGCCGCCCTCATGGCACACGAAGCAGTAGAACATCCCCTTCTTCGGGATGACGGCGAAATTGCGGTGGGTGCCGCCGTGAAACGGGCACGGGGCGCGAAAGTCCGTCCCGGTGCGCTTGAGCTCCACGTGCTCGCCGATGATCCCCACGATATCCGCCGCTTCCCGGACCTGCTCGATCACGTCGTCGGGAATGAGACTCACGCCGTGAACTCCACGATCGTGACCCCGTGCCCGCCCTGGTTCGGCGGGGCAAAGCCGAAGCGCGCGACCCGGGTGTCGGCGGACAGGAGATCGTGCACCAGCTGGCGCAGCGCGCCGGTACCTTTGCCGTGGATGACCCGCAGGAAGGGGAGGTCGGCGAGCACGGCGTCGTCGAGCGCTTTGACGAGCCGCGCTTCGGCTTCGTCCGCCCGCAGGCCCCGGAGGGAGATCTCGGTCGTAGCCGTCGCCGAGAGACGCTCTCCTCCGCGTGCCGGCCGCGCCGGGCTCGGCACGCGTCGGGGAGCGTCCGTCGGCGATGGCTGTTTGAGACTCCGCAACTGCTCCAGCGACACCCACCCTTCCCTGGCCTTCTCCCCGGCCGTTTCCCCGGCCGTCTCTTCGAGTGCCTGCTCGAGGAGCCGCCGCGCCTGTTTCGCCGTCGCCTCGTCCACCGCCGCCCGCGCCCGGCCCAGCGCCTCTTCGACCTTCTTGCGCGCCTCGAGCAGGTATGCTCGCGTCTGGTCGCGGGCCGCCTGCTCGAGGCCGCGGGCCCGGGCCTTCACCTCCCGCTCCCGCCCCGCCACTTCCTCGCCGCGCACGTCGACCCGCGCGGCGTCTTCCCGCACGCGCTGCTCGCCGACCGCGAGCTCCCGCTCCCGGGCCTCGAGCTCGCGGGCCCGCGCTTCGACGGTCGCGAGCAGCGCATCGAGCGTGCGCTCGCGCTCGGGCACGGCACGCTCGGCGATGTCCAACACCTCGCCCGCGATCCCCAGGCGCCGGGCGATGGCGAGCCCGTACGAGCGCCCCGGGACGCCCTTGAGCAACCGGAAGGTGGGCGTCAGGGTCTCGGCGTCGAATTGCAGCGAGGCGTTCACGATCCCCACCGTCTCCGTCGCGAGCTGCTTCAACGCTCCCAGGTGCGTGGTCGCGAGGGTGACAGCACGTCGGCGGGTGAGCGTCTTCAGGACGGCCGCCGCGAGCGCGGCGCCTTCCGCGGGATCCGTCCCGCTCCCGATCTCGTCCAGCAGGACGAGCGAACCCGATTGGGCGCGTTCCAGAATGTCCTTCAGCACGGCAACGTGGGCGGAGAAAGTGGAGAGGCTGGCGGCAATGGACTGACGATCGCCGATGTCCGCGAACACGCCCCCGAACGCGGGCAGCGTCGACTGCGGTCCGATGGGCGGGACGATGCCGCTCTGCGCCATGAGGCACAGCAAACCCACGGCTTTGATGAGGACGGTCTTACCGCCGGTATTCGGGCCCGAGACGAGCACAGTGAATTCGTCGGAGGCAAGTATCAGATCGAAGGGGACGACCGCACCACCTTTCCCCCTCTCCACTTCGTGGAGAGAGGGAACGAAAGGAGAGATGAGAAGCGGATGGCGGCCGTCGTGGATCTCCAGCGGCCCCGTGCCGATCGCGGGAGCGAACCCGTTGACGAGCACGGCGTAGCGGGCGCGGGCGCACAGGTCGTCGAAGGCGATGCACATCTCCCACGCGGCCGCGATCGTCTCGCGCACCGGGCGGAGCAGCTCGGTGAGGTCCCGCAACACCTGCAGTACCTCCCGTTGCTCCTCGGCCTCGTGCTCGCGCAGCGCATTGCCCAGCCCGATCGCCTCCGGCGGCTCGACAAACAAAGTGGAGCCGGTGGCCGACTCGTCGTGCACGATGCCGCCGACTTTCGCCCACGCGGTGCCGCGCACCGGGATGACGTAGCGACCGCCCCGCACGGTGACCGCCGCGTCGGGGGCGTGTTCCGACGGATCCAGCGCGCCGAGGATGGCCTCGAGGCGCTCCACCAGCCGGTGACGCGCTTCCCGGACGGCGCGGCGGGCGCGGGCCACACCACGCGACGCGCCGTCGAGCACCCGCCCCTCGGGGTCGAGCGATTGGGCGAGCCGGGTCTCGAGCTCTCTCGCGGGCACGGCGGCGCGCAGCGCGGCGGTGCGCGGCGCATGGTCGGCCAGCCGCCCCAGATCCGCCGCGACGATGCGGGCCGCGGCGATCGCCCGGCCCAATCCGGCCAGCGCCGCGCCATCCAGCACGCTGCCCGGCACGCCGAGCAGCTCGAGGGCCGGCGCGATGTCGGGCACCGGCTCGGCGCGGATGTCATCGTCGCGGAGCAGCAGCGCGGCGAGCTCGGCCACCTGCGCCAAGGCGGCGCGGATCGCGTCCCCGTCGGCGACGGGCCGCCGGCTCCGCACGCGCGCCGCGCCCAACGGCCCGGCGGCATGCTCCGCCACCCGCTCCAGCGCGGCCGGGAATTCGAGTGTCTCGAGCACCGCGGACGCGACCCCACGCGGGGCACTCATGCGGCCGACAGCTCGTCTCGAACGATCTGGTTCACCACCTTACCGTCCGCCCGGCCCTTGAACTGGGGCATCACCTGCCCCATGACCTTGCCCACGTCGCGGGCACCGCCGGCGATGGCGTCGCGCACGGCGCGACGGATTTCCTCCGGATCCACGGCCGCCGGGAGGAACTCCTCGAGCGCCTTGACCTCGGCCAGCTCGACGTCGGCGCGATCGCCCCGTCCGGCGGCGCCATACTGCTCGGCCGCTTCGCGGCGGCGTTTGATGGCGCGCCGCAGGACTTCGCCCGTTTCGTCGTCGGAGGGCGGGTGCTGGAGCTCGAATTCGCGGTTCTTGAGGTCTGCGAGGATCGTGGAGAGGAGGAGGGTACGCGCCTGATCGCGGTGTTTCCTGGCCTCATTCATCGCGGCACGCAGCCGCTCGGGCAAGCTCACCACGTCACGCGGCGCGCGGGCGGCGGCCCTTGCGGCGCGCGGCGCTCATCTTGCGCTTGCGCCGCTCGCTCGGTTTCTCGTAATGACGGTGCTTCCGCAGGTCGGAAAGGATTCCAGCCTTCTCGCATTTCTTCTTGAAGCGCGTTAGCGCGCGCTCAAAGCTCTCGTCATCATGAATGATGACTTCCGCCATACCCTTCTCGCTAACTGTGATAGTCTCAAAAACTTAGCCGTGCCCATCATCCCGTGCAACCCTCAGCCGGGCGGCCACTTCATCGGCCGACCGCCCAACAGGTGGAGGTGCAAATGGAACACCGTCTGTCCGCCGTCCGGATTGGTGTTGACCACCACACGGTAGCCACGCTCCGCGATCCCCTCGGCCCGCGCCACCTCGCGCGCGAACCCGAGCAGCCCGCCGAGCAGGCGCGGGTCCTTGGCGTCATTGAGCGATGCGAGGTGATCGGTCGGGATCACGAGCACGTGCGTCGGCGCCTGGGGGTTCAGGTCCCGGAACGCGAGCATCCCGTCGCCACGCTTCACCACCGTCGCCGGGATTTCGCCGGCGGCGATCTTGCAAAACACGCAACCCCCAGCCATGACCGCCGCCTTTTCGAGAAACCCCACCCTGACGGGTGGGGCTAGTCACCGCCCGAACGCCTGGCGCAGCTGCTCCCAGAATTTTTTACCGGTGTGCTCGTCGGCAGACGGCGAGCCCTCGATTTTCGCGAGCTGCTCGAGCACGGCGCGCTGCTCCGCCGTCAGCTTCGTGGGCGTCCACACGTGCACGCGCACGTGAAGGTCGCCGCGCCCGCCCTCACCCACGCGGGGCAGCCCCTTGCCGCGCAGCCGATACAACGCGCCGGTTTGCGTGCCGGCCGGCACCTTCAGCGTCGCCGAACCATAGGGGGTGGGCACGCTCAGCTCCGCGCCCAGGGCGGCCTGTGTGAAAGACAACGGCAGGTCGTAAATCAGATCGTCGCCCTGCCGCTCGAAGCGCGGATCCTCGGCAATGTCGAGCACCGCGATCAAGTCGCCCGGCGGACCGTTGCGCGGCCCCGGCGCGCCCGCCCCGCGCATCGTGAGGTAGTGATGATCGGCGACCCCGGCGGGGACGTTGATCTCCACCGTCTTCTCGGCGCGCACCCGGCCCTCCCCCTGGCACTTGGCGCACGGCTGGGCGATCACTTTGCCCTCGCCCGCGCAGGTGGGACAGGGCGACACCGACACGAACTGCCCGAACATGGAGCGGGCGGCCCGCCGCACCTCGCCCGACCCGCCGCACGTGCCGCAGGTGGTGGGGCGCGAGCCCCGCGCGGCACCGCTACCACCGCATTCCGCGCAGCGCTCGTACGTGCGCACCTTGAGCTTCTTGGTGGTGCCGCTCGCCACCTCGGCGAGATCGAGCTTGAGCGTCACCTTGAGATCCTGGCCGCGGTGCTCCTCCGGTCGGCCCCGCCCGCCTCCGAACAGCGCGTCGAAGCCGCCCAGCCCGCCGAAGTCGCGCATGAACACATTGAGCGCCTCGGACAGGTCGAAGTGCGCGAAGCCGAAGTCGCTCCCTCCCCCTCCGGCCCCCCGCCGCAACCCCGCCGCGCCGTAGCGGTCGTACGTGGCACGTTTCTCGGGATCCCGCAGGACCTCGTACGCCTCCGTGATCTCCTTGAACTTCGCTTCCGCCGCCTGCTTCTCATCCGGGCCCACACGATCGGGATGGTACTGCATCGCGAGGCGGCGGTACGCCTTCTTGATCTCGGCTTCGTCCGCGTCGCGCTTGACCCCGAGCTGGGCGTAGTAGTCGTGCGTCACTCGAGCAGCTCCCCCACCAGACGGCTCGTGTGATCCACGAGGGCGACGATCTTGTCGTAAGGCATGCGCGTCGGACCCATGACGCCGATGACGCCGGCGAGCGCGCCCAGGCGGTACGAGGCCGTCACGAGTGTGAAGGGCGCGAGCTTGTGATCCTGATGCTCGCTGCCGATGGTGATCGTGAGTCCCTGTCCCAGTCGCTGGGCGAGTGCTTCACGCAACAGGTCGCGTCGCTCGGTGACCTCCATCAACCCCTGCAGCTGCTCCTTGGTGGCGAATTCCGGCTGGCCCGCAAGCAGCTGCGTGCTCCCCAGCACGACCCCGACCCCCGCGTTCCCCGCCGCCGGCATGTCGAACAGCTCGTCGGCTTCCTGGATGAAGATGTTGAGCAGCTCGCTCGAATCCGGGTCCGGCGTAGCGTCGCGCAGCCGCTCAGAGAGCGTGCCGCGGATTTCGCGCAACGTGAGGCCGGCGAGCCGCTCGTTCAATACCACGCCGACCTGGGCCACCGCTTCCGGCGCCAACCGCGCGGGCACCTCGACGAAGATCGATCGTACCACGCCGCTCTTGAGGGTGAGCACCAGCAACAGCCGCTCCGACGCGGCCTGCAGCAGCTCGAGCCGCTCGAGCACCGCGGCATCGAGGGTCGGACCGACGGCGACGCCGAGCTCCTTCGTCAGCACGCCCAGCACCTGCGCCGCGCGTTCGAGGATCTGGTCCACCGCGTTGTGTTCGCCCAGCCCTTCGCGGATCTGGTGCGACTCCGACGCCGAGACGGGCGGCAGGCGCATCAACGAGTTCACGTACACCCGATAGGCGAGATCGGTGGGGATCCGGCCGGCGGAGGTGTGGGGGTGGTACAGGTACCCCTTCTCCTCCAGGTCGCTCATGGTATTGCGGATGGAGGCGGGAGACAGGGAGAGCCCGAAGCGCTTCGAGACAGTGCGACTTCCCGCCGGCTCGGCGGTCTCGACGTAGGTCTCGATGACGGCCTCGAGAACCTGGCGCTCGCGCTCGTTCAGGGATGCTGGCATATAGGCCAAGCTCTTAATTGCTAACAATTTAGCCCGTTATGCCGCAGCCGGTCAAGTCGCGCGCCAAGGCATCCAGCCGGAGCCAGCCCTCGGGGCGGCAAACCAACCGCTCGTCGCGGATCTCCACCCAACCCCGCTCCTGCCAGAGGGCGGCAGAGGGCGGCAACGGGCGGCACAGGGCGGCAACCGGCAGCCCGGCGTCGGTGCGCAACGCGAGGTATACCCGCTCCAGTTCCCGTTGCTCATCGGTCAGAACTTCTTGGGACGCGACGGGAGACCGGCCTGCTGCGACCGCGCGACTGTACGCCTCCCAAGCGGCAAGGTTCCAGCGCCGCATCGCGCCGTCGAACGAGTGGGCCGCGGGCCCCAAGCCTCCGTAGGCGCGTCCCGACCAGTAAGCCGAGTTGTGACGCGAGCGGCGGCCATCGCGCGCCGCGTTCGAGACCTCGTAGAACCGATACCCGCAAGCGGCGAGCCGCGAGTGCGCCAGCAAGTACTCATCGGCATAGCGATCATCGTCCGGCGGGGCGGCCGCGCCGCGCGAGATCCAGCGCGCGAGGGGTGTGCGGTCCTCTACCGTGAGGCCGTAGAGCGAGAGGTGAGCGGGACCCAGGGCCAGCGCCTGCTCCAGGTCGCGTGCCCAATCGCGCTCCAGTTCGGCGGGCAGGGCAAAGATCAAATCGAGCGAGATATTGTCGATGCCCGCCCCGCGCAGCGTCCGCACGGCCGTGACAATCCGTGCCGCATCGTGGGAGCGATGCATCCACTGCAACACGCGGTCGTCGAATGATTGAGCGCCGAGGGAGATGCGATTGACGCCGGCGCGGCGCCAGCTGGTGGCCGCGTCTTGTGTGACGTCTTCGGGGTTGGCCTCCAACGTTACTTCAACGTCGTCACGGAACGACGTCACGGGAAAGGCGTCGCGGAGAGACGTGAGAAGCGTGGCCAGGGCGTCCGGCGGCAGCAGCGACGGTGTGCCGCCGCCGAAGTAGATGGTCTCCAAGCCATCCTCGGAATCCCCGGGCAGGCGCCCGGGGTCAGTTATCCCCGCTCTGAGATCCCCGGGCTTGCGCCCGGGGTCAGTGGCCCCGACCGGGTCAGTCACCGCCGCTCCGAGATCCCCGGGCTTGCGCCCGGGGTCAGTCAACCCTTGTCGCAGCTCCTGAACAACTGCATCCACGTACTCCCGCGCCGGGATGCGCTTGCGCACGGCGATCGAGAAGTCGCAGTACGTGCAGCGGCGCCGGCAGAAGGGGACGTGGAGATAAACGTGACGCATGCGGAGAAGGATAACGGCGTGGGGGAGCGCCGTGTCGTGTTGATGCCACACGGACAGGAGAGTCGCGGCGGTCCGCATCGCACCCGCGCAGCAGGTGGAGCGGGCGCTGCACCACGGGTTGTGACGTTTTGTGCGCGCACACGCTTTGCCGCAGAGGCCAACGACTCGTTTCGGAGACAGTACCATGCTGCAGTCGGCAAGGCTCGAACGATGGTCGTTGACAGTCGCAGCACTGCTGTTCGCCGCCGCATGCGAAGACGCTCGGACGCCGGCGCAACCAGGAGCGGCGCAATTCGACGAGGCCACCACCGGTCATCCAGCCACGGGTGACCGGCCTCAAGGCCAGACCGAGTGCAACCCGCGCAGCCGCGGACAGTCGGGCGTGAGCTGCGTCGCCTTCACGAGCGTCACGGCACCGATGGGGCTCACGATCGACGGCCTCGAGGGGCGGGTGGCCGTATCCGCGAGCAACGAGGGGCGTGCCACGGTGTCCGGTCTACTGGTGGAGGCATGGATCCTCCAGGGTTCGGCGCGTCGCTGGGCGGGAAGCAGTGCGCCGTTTTCGTGCGGACCCGGCCCATGCACCATTCCGGCGGGGCCTTCGTCAGTTCCCGACGGGCAGTTCAATGTGGATGCCGGCAACCAATTCCCCGGCAGCGGCACGCTGATGTGCGGCCCCGCCACGATGGAAATCGACCTCACGCACGAGGGGACGCTGTTGCAGACGGTGACGGCCACCCTCACCATCTCCCATAGCGGCGGGTGCGTGCGCCCCGAGGGCGCGGCGCTGAGCCCGACCACACTGCAGCTCAATGGTCTCGAGGGTACCGCGACGGTCACGGTTGAGAACGACAACATGGCGCCCGTCTCCGACCTCGCGGTACAGGGATGGATTGTGCAGGGGACGGCGCGCCGCGCGGCAGGCAACAGCGCCCCGTTCACGTGCGCGCGGGGCAGCTGCGTGCAGCGATTCAACTTCGTCGCGAACAACGCCCTCCCGGGCACGGGAACGTTGCTGTGTGGTGCTGCCACCGCCGAATTCGACCTGACGCAGGGCGAGACACCGCGGCACCAGACGACGATTGCGATCGCCCTGTCGCATACGGGCGGGTGCGTGCGTCCCGAGAGCGCGGCGCTGAGCCCCACGACGCTGGAAATCGGTGGCAGCGAGGGCACCGCGACGGTTACCGTGGAGAACGACACGCTGGCGCCCGTCTCCGACCTCTTGGTACAGGGATGGATCGTGCAGGGTACGACGCGCCGCGCGGCTGGTAACAGCGCGCCGTTCACATGTGGGCCGGGCTCGTGCGTTCAGCAATTCAACTTTGTCGCGAACAACGATTCCCCCGGCACGGGAACCCTGGTGTGCGGCAGCGCCACCGCCGAATTCGACCTCATGCAGGGACAGACACCGCGGCGGAAGATCGAGATTCCCATCACGCTGTCGAAGCGTGGGGGGTGTCCGTAACACCTTCCGTGAACCCCGGGGCGTGGCCCCGGGGTTGGTCTACCCAGGTGGGATTCGGTCGGGGTGTCGCCGATACTGCGACGCCAGGTACACGCGCGCCGCCGCAATGTGGCTGTGTGAAAGCGATCCTGCATAGTAACCACGGCACCAACGCACACGGGGAGGGCTGCCCCTATTCACTCTTCGCGAGGACTCGGACTTGGCGTCACGAATGAACGGCGCAAGAGCTTCGTCTGGTCGATAACTGACCAAGACGTGCACATGATCCGCGAGCACCGCTTGGGCTAAGACATGGACGTGTTGGCGCTCTGCAGCGCTTCGAATTGACGCCGCGACAACTGGAACATCCTGACGACAGACGAGCGGTTGTCGGCGCCACGTATGCCACGTGACGTGCGCAAACAATCCGTATGCCTTGTGTGGTCCGTTCCGTCGCATTCCCGTCGTCCCGGGTAGACCAACCCCGGGCCCATGGCCCGGGGTTAGAAACGGTTCCTCAATGGTGTCTGAAGTCGGTCACGCGAGCCCAAACACCATCCCCGGCTGCTGTCTCACCAGGCCGCGCATCTCGAGCTCGGTGAGCGCGGTCAACACCGCGCCCGTCTCCGCGCCCGCCGTGGCAACCAGTACGTCCACGTGCTTCGGCTCCGTGAACAGGGCATCCCAGAGCGAGCGCTGCAGGTCGTTCAGATCGGCTGGTTGACTGGGCGGGGCCTTGTCGCCCCGGGCCGCCGGCCCGGGGTCGGCCGCGGCGGGCAACCCCAACTCTTCCAGGATATCCGCGGCCGAGAGCGCCGGTTTGGCGCCCTGCTGAATGAGGCGGTTGCAGCCGAG
>Ga0209156_10000146_pt1 | contig 55949 bp, 48 predicted proteins | sample GraSoiAngelo_124_FD_185881 | JGI IMG/M metagenome (GOLD analysis project Ga0209156, IMG submission 185881) | Grasslands soil microbial communities from the Angelo Coastal Reserve, California, USA - 14_0927_05_20cm (SPAdes) (version 2) | ecosystem: Environmental > Terrestrial > Soil > Grasslands... | reverse complement strand
CGAGGTGAGGTTGTTGTCGCACCGGGCGTCGTTCTGGGACGCCAGGTAGCCGGTGACCTCCTCGATCTCGTTCGGCGTGCTGTCGGTGCTCCGCGCGAGGACCTTGACGTCGAACTCCAGGCTGCAGAAGCCGGGGGGAATCGTCTGGTTGGCGGGGATCATGACCGGGCTGCTCGGCGTGAACACCACCTCGTTCGGGGTCGCGCTGGCCGCGTGGCCGGTCGTCCAGGTCACGCCGCAGGTGGTGGTGATCGTCCCATCTCCCTCGTACTCGGCGATCATCCCCTCGTCGGTGCACGGGATGCCGAGGGTGAAGTTGCTGTCGCAGTCGAGGTCGAAGCGCAGCCGGTTGACGTTGAGCTTGGTGCCGCCCTGGATGCTTCCCGTGCCGAGCGTCAGCTTGACCCGGACGACGTCACCCGGCAGCGCGAAGTCGGGTCCGGCCACGTAGTCGATGGTGATCAGCCCGTTGCAGGTGTTGACGGCGTGCGCGACGCCGGGGGCGGCCGCGCTCACTGCGATCGCAAGGAGGCCGAGCAGCAGGATTCTGACGCGCATCGTCGTAGTCCTCCCGGGGGGGGACGATGCTCCCTGGGTCGGCAGGACGTCAAGCGAAAAAAGGGCAGCGCGGGCCGACGGAGCGATTTCGCGCCGTACGCGAGGCCCTGCGCTCTATCGCGGGCTACCTACTTGTAGAGGTCACGGACCACCCACCCGAACTTCGTCCGCGTCCAAGCGCCGCTGTGAATGCCCGGCGTCGGCCGGTTGCCGATGTAGAACTGCAGATCCATCAGAGGGTCGGTCGCTGCCGACATGTCGCCGTAGGCCTCGACCCGGTAGCCGTACGAGGTGCCGTACGAGGTGATCCTGATCTCGGCCTTGTAGACGCCGCCCTCGGTGAGCGCCGCCGGGTTCGCGTACTTGAACCGCTTGTGGGCTGCGAATTGCTTGAACACGCCGGGAGGCAGAACGGCGCTGTAGATGCGCCCCCGCGCGTTGCTCAGCAGCCACCCGACCTCCGAGCCTGCCACGTTCACGGGTTCCGTGATCGTCACGCGCCCGTGCGACGTGAACTGGTCGAGACCCGCCCCGGCCGGTCCGAACTTGATGGCCGTGGGGTCCTTCTGGATGATCGGGCAGCGGCACTCGCCGCCACCGTTGATACAGGCCGTCTGTTGCTTCGGCGTCGTGCAGGGGTGGTGGTCCTGCGTCCCACCTTCGCACCTGGACGGCCCGCAGGCGGGATCGGCGCAGTCGATGAGCCCGTTGCAGTCGTTGTCGATCATGTCGGCGCAACCCTCGGGCCCGGTCGGGACGCAGCCCTGGAGGGTGGTGGTGGTCGTGCTGGGGACCGTCGTGGTCGTCGTGGGGATGGTCGTCGTGGTGGTGACGCACAGGATGTGACTCTGGTCGCAGACGCCGTTGCCGTCGCAGCCGGCGGTCGTGCAGGCGTCGCTGTCGGTATCCGGGCAGGGCGTGCTGGCGGGCACGTTCGGGAAGTCGCAGCTCCCCGTCTGCGGGTTGCAGGTGGGCGGCCCGGTGCAGGGGTTGGCGTCGTCGGTGCAGGTCTTCACCATGTGGTTCTGGTCGCACCCCCCGTTGCCGTCGCAGCCGGCGGTCGTGCAGGCGTTGCTGTCGGTGTCCGGGCAGGGCGTGCTGTCGGGCACGTTCGGGAAGTCGCAGTTCCCCGTCTGCGGGTTGCAGGTGGGCGGCCCGGTGCAGGGATTGGTGTCGTCGGTGCAGGTCTTCACCATGTGGTTCTGGTCGCAGCCGTCGGTCACGCTGCCCCCGGTGGCCAGCGTGCCGTTGCAGCCCGCCGTCGTGCAGGCGTTGTTGTCCGTGTCCGTGCACGGCGTGCTGTCGGCCACCGGGGTGTGGCTGCACATCCCGGTGCTCTGGTCGCACATGTCCTGGGAGCACTCGATGTTGTCGTTGCAGTCCGGGCAGAGCGGGATCGAGCTCGACTGCTGCCCCGTCGAGGTGAGGTTGTTGTCGCACCGGGCGTCGTTCTGGGACGCCAGGTAGCCGGTGACCTCCTCGATCTCGTTCGGCGTGCCGTCGGTGCTCCGCGCGAGCACCTTGACGTCGAACTCGAGGGCGCAGAAGCCGGGGGGAATCGTCTGGCTGGCCGGGATCATGACCGGGCTGCTCGGGGTGAACACGACCTCGTTCGGCGTGTCGCTGACCCCGTGGCCGGTCGCCCAGGTCACGCCGCACGTGGTGGTGATCGTCGAGTCGCCCTCGTACTCGACCTTCATCCCCTCGTCGGTGCAGGGGATGCCGAGGGTGAAGTTGCTGTCGCAGTCGAGGTCGAAGCGCAGCCGGTTGACGTTGAGCTTGGTGCCGCCCTGGATGCTTCCCGTGCCGAGCGTCAGCTTGACGCGGACGACGTCACCCGGGAGCGCGAAATCGGGTCCGCCGACGTAGTCGATCGTGATCAGTCCGTTGCAGGTGTTGACGGCGTGCGCGACGCGCGGAGCCGCCGCGCTGACGGCGATCGCGAGCAGGCCGAGCCGCAGGATCCTCGCCCCGGCGGCCGGGCCCGCATTTCCCGGCTTCGACGCCGAAGCCTTCCCGTGGACACACATCTCGGCACCCTCCTCGCAGGTATGGCGAACGGGACTACCCGTAGCATCGCCCGTTCCAGCGCCGACGGGCCTGCGGGGACGCGACCAGGCTGTGGTCGGCAGTCGATGTCAAGCACGAAAAGCCGACCAGGGGACGGCGCGAACGGTCAATGGGGACCGGGCGTTGGGGGACGGAGGAGGGGGCGCTGCAAGACGGTCACAAGACTGCCGAAATGCCTCGACCTGCAGCTCTGCGGGCTCCTCGTACTACCGGGCAACCCCCAAGAGCCCCTAGAAGTACCCCTCGGGCTCGTCCTTGCCCCGGGGCGCCTCGCCGCGGCTCGGGATGTACTTCCCGGTGATCATGTCCTTGTAGCCCATGCCGGGAGCCACCATCGGGTAGACGTGCGCGGTCTGGTCTACCATCACCTCGAGGAAGGCGGGTCCGGGGAAGCTGACGAACTCCTCGAGCGCCGGACGGACGTCCGGGATCGCGGTGACCCGCCGGGCGAACCCGAAGCCATCGGCCTCGACCGCCTTCACGAAGTCTTTCTTGTGGAGGGTCTTGTCCGAACCCGAGTAGCGGTTCGAGTAGAAGAGGTCCTGCCACTGACGAACCATGCCGTCGCCCAGGTTGTTGAGCAGCAGCACCTTCACGGGGATGTCGTAGTTGGTGAGCGTCTCGAGCTCGCCGAGGTTCATGCGGATCGAGCCGTCGCCATCGACATCGATCACGAGCTTGCCGGGGTTGGCGAGCTGGGCGCCGATCGCGGCGGGGAGCCCGAAGCCCATCGTCCCCATGCTGCCCGAGGTGAGGAAGCTCCGCGGCGCGTGGAAGTCGAGGTACTGCGCGGCCCACATCTGATGTTGGCCGACGCCCGTCGACACGATCGCGTTGGCCCGGGTGATCTGGTTGAGGGTCGAGAGCACGTACTCGACCTGGATCAGGCTCGAGCCGCGGTTGTAGTTGAGGGGGTGACGGAGGCGGAGCTCCGCCACGTGCGCGCGCCAGCGGCTGAAGTCCTTCTTGAAGCCCGCCCCCGCCTCGAGGAGCTGGTGGAGGCCGCGCCTGGCGTCCGAGACGTGGGCCCAATCGACGTGCTTCACCTTCTCGATCTCGGACGCGTCGATGTCGAGGTGCGCGATCCTGGCGTGCGGGGCGAACTCCTTCACCTTGCCGGCCACGCGATCGTCGAAGCGCGAGCCGACGGCGAAGAGGAAGTCGCAGTCCTCGACCGCATAGTTGGCGTACGCGGTGCCGTGCATGCCGAGCATGTGCAGCGAGAGCTCGCTCGTCGTGTCCATCGCACCGATCCCCATGAGCGTGGTCACGACGGGGATGCCGAAGCGCTTGGCGAAGGCCCGCAGCTCGGACCCCGCGTTGCCGTTGATGACGCCGCCGCCGGCATAGATGAGCGGCCGGTCCGAGGCGCCGAGCAGGCGGAAGAAGGCGTCGGCGTCCGGCGACGAGATCGTGGCGCGCTCGAGCGCCTCCAGCCGGTCCTGGTAGCCGCGCATGTGGAGGAGTCCCGCGCCGCGGAAGGTCCCCTTGGCGAGCTGCACGTCGCGCGGGATGTCCACGACGACGGGTCCCGGCCGACCGCTGCGCGCGATGTGGAACGCCGTGCGGAGGGTCTGCTCGACCTTCGTCTCGTCGGTGACCAGGAAGACGTGCTTCGCGCAGGCCGCCATGATGTTGAAGACGGGTGCCTCCTGGAACGCGTCGGTGCCCATCGCGACGCGCGGCACCTGCCCGCAGATGAGCACGATCGGCACGGAGTCGGCCTGGCAGTCGCGGACGGGTGTCACGGAGTTGGTCGCGCCGGGACCCGAGGTGACGAGGGAGACGCCCACCCGGCCGCTCGAGCGCGCGTAGCCCGCGGCCATGAACCCCGCGCCCTGCTCCGTGGCCGGCACGATCAGCCGGATCTCGTCCTTGCCGGCGCGGCCCTCGTTGTAGCGGAAGACGGCGTCGTAGGTCGGCAGGATGGCGCCGCCGCTGTAGCCGAAGATCGTGTCGACGCCCTCGTCGGCCAGCACCTGCACGATCATGTCGGCGCCGTTCATGACGGCCCCGGCGAGCGGGTGAGGCGCGGCGGCTGCACCGGCGACGGTGGCGCGCGGCGGCTTCATGGCGATCGACATCGACGGCTCCTTGCGCTCGGTGCGAGCTTCCGATCTATAGCGCGGATCAGGACTGGAGGCGACCCATGCGCATCCGCGCATTACAGCACGTCTCGATCCGGAGCCGCGACCTGGCCCGCGCGCGCGATTTCTACGAGCGTCTGCTGGGGCTCCCGGCGGTGCCCCGCCCCGAGCTCGGCTTTCCCGGCGCGTGGTACGGCATCGGGACGAACCAGCTCCACCTGATCGCCCACGAGAAGCTGATGGAGGGAATCGACCCGACCGACCCGCACTTCGCGCTCGAGGTCGAGAGCCTGGAGGCCGTCCGGCGCGAGCTCCAGACAAGCGGCATCCCCTACCTCGACTTCGGCGGGCCGCAGCTCTGGGTGCGCGACCCCGACGGCAACGTGGTCGAACTCTGCGAGCCGAGCAGCGTCTAGTGCCCGGATGGGCCCGGGCGGCGGTCGCCCGCCTTCGCCCAGCCGGCCCCGCTACGCTGATCGCCCGCCTTCGCCCAGCCGCCGCCGGCGCGCTCGGTGCTGCTGGTCCAGCCCCGAGAGCTTGCGGGCGAGCCCGTCCCGCCTCCCGCCTGCCCCCCGGGCTTCGCCCATCCCTCCGTGCCCGAGCTCACCGAACCCGAGCTCAGGTGGCTCTTCACCGTGCCGAGGGTCGCGGCCGGGCGACCGGCGCTCGTCCCGCTGAGGGTCGAGTGGGTCCCCATGGCCGCGGTCGTGTCACCGAGCGTCTGGGCCCGTCCCGCGGCGGGAACCATCAGACCGAGCACCAGCCCCATCCCCAACAACCCCATCACCCGTGGTCGCATCATCTCCTCCCGGACGTGGCGCCAGTGTAGCGCCCGCGGACGCGGGTCTAAAGCAGCATCCGCCTGGGCACGTGGGGGAGCGCCCGCTCAGCGCGGCCGGAAGACGAGGCAGTACTGATAGGGGAGCACGTCCGGCTCGTCGGCGAGCGCATAGCCCGCCGCCCGCATCTCCTCGACCACCTGCTCGCGCGCGAGCCGGTGCTCGAGCTCGGGGCCGACCGGCGTCTCCCGCTTCTGCCAGTCGACGACCGCCACGCGCCCGCCCGGCGCGAGCGTCCGCCGCAGGCTCCCGAAGTACGCCACCCGGTGATCGATGTGGTGGAAGGTGTCGACCAGCAGGACTAGGTCCACGGCGCCGCGCGGCAGGCGCGGGTTATCGGGCGACGCCAGGATCGGCACGACGTTGTCGGTCTTCTCCTTCTCCGCCCGCTCCCGCAGGTAGCGGACGAGCTCCGGCTCGGTGTCGACCGCGAGGACGGTGCCCGCCGCCCCGACCGCAGCGGAGAGGTAGCGGCTGAAGTAGCCCGTCCCCGCCCCCACGTCGGCGACGCGCATGCCGGGACGGATGCGGAGCGCGCGCACCACCTCCCGCGGCTTCTGGTAGGCGTCGCGGGCCGGGTCGTCGAAGACCGCCACCCACTGCTCGACGTCGGCGAAGGATCGGTGCGAGGTGGCGTCGTCCGAGGGGGCCCGGCCGAGCGGCGCCGCGAGCAGGACGTACCCCACGAGCATCGCGGCCCAGCGGCACGTCGTGTTCACGGGCTGCCGCGCTCAGAAGTGAATCGCCCGCTTGCCGACGGCGAGCGCCGCTTCCTTGACCGCCTCGGGCAAGGTGGGGTGCGCATGCACGGAGCGGGCGACGTCCTCGGCGCTGGCGTCGAACTCCATCGCGAGCGCGGCCTCGGCGATCAGGTCCGAGGCGCGCGGGCCGAGGATGTGAAGTCCCACGATGCGGTCGGTGCGCGCGTCCGCGAGCACCTTCACGCCCCCGTCGGTCTCGTTCAGGCAGCGGGCGCGCCCGTTCGCCACGAAGGGGAAGGTGCCGACCGCGACGGCGAGGCCGCGCGCCGCAGCCTCCTCCTCGGAGAGGCCGACGCTCGCCAGCTCGGGCCAGGTGTAGACGATGTTCGGGATCGCATCGTAGTTGACGTGCGCGGGCTGGCCCGCCATGCACTCGACGGCGATGACGCCCTCCTCGCTCGCCTTGTGGGCGAGCATCGGCCCGGTGATGACGTCGCCGATCGCGAACACGCCCGCCACACTCGTCTCGAAGCGCTCGTTCACCGCGATGCGGCCACGCGGGTCGAAGGTGAGGCCGAGCTCGCGGCCGCCAAGCCCGTCCGTGTAGGGCCGCCGGCCGACCGCGACCAGCACGACGTCGGCCTCGACCTCGGCGGTGCTCCCCTTGGCGGCGAGCGTCACGCGGACGCCGCGTGCCGTCCGCGCCGCGCTGCGGGCCTCGGTCTCGAGGCGGAAGGTCAGGCCCTGCCGCTCGAGCGCCCGCTGCAGCTGCGCGGCCATGCCGCGATCCATGCCGGGCAGGATGCGGTCGAGGATCTCGACCACGGTCACCGCGGTGCCGAGCCGGCTCCAGACCGAACCGAGCTCGAGCCCCACGGCGCCCGCCCCGATCACCAGCATCCGTTCGGGCACCTGCTGGAGCGAGAGCGCCTCGGTGGAGCTCACGATGCGCTCGCCGTCGAAGGGCAGGCTGCGGAGCGGCGCCGGCTCGCTGCCGCTCGCGATCAGCACGCGAGCGGCCTCGAGCGTCTGCTCGCCGTTGCGGCCGGCGACGACGACCCGCCCCGCGCCCGCCACCCGCGCCGCGCCCTCGACCCGGGCGACCTTGTTCTTCTTGAACAGCGAGGCGACGCCCTGCGTGAGGCCGCGGACGACCCGGTCCTTGCGCGCCATCATGGCCGCGAGATCCAGCTCGAGAGCGCCCACCTTGACGCCGTGGGCCGCAAGCCCGTGGCCCGCCTGGTGGTAGAGCTCGCTCGAGTCGAGGAGCGCCTTCGACGGGATGCAGCCGACGTTGAGGCACGTGCCGCCGAGCGCCGGGTCCTTCTCGACGCAGGCGACGCGCATGCCGAGCTGGGCGGCGCGGATGGCGGCGACGTACCCGCCGGGCCCGGCGCCGATCACGACCAGGTCGTAGCGATCCCCGGGCATCACACGTCCAGGAGCAGCCGCGACGGGTCCTCGAGGCGTTCCTTCACGCGCACGAGAAAGGTCACGGCCTGCTCGCCGTCGACCAGGCGGTGGTCGTAGGAGACCGCCACGTACATCATGGGGCGTACGACGATCTGGTCGTCGACGACGACCGGCCGCTTCTCGATCTTGTGCATGCCGAGGATGCCGCTCTGCGGCGGGTTCAGGATCGGCGTCGAGAGGAGCGAGCCGAAGATGCCGCCGTTGGTGAGCGTGAAGGTCCCACCGGAGAGGTCCTCGAGCGCCAGCTTCCCCTCCCGCGCGCGCGCCGCCAGGCGCTCGATCTCGCGCTCGATCTCGGCGAACGACAGCCGGTGGGCGTCGTGCACGACGGGCACGACGAGCCCCCGCTCGGTCGCGACCGCGACGCCGAGGTGAACGAAGCGCTTGTAGACGACGTCGTCGCCGCGGATCTCGGCGTTGAGGGTGGGGACCTCCCGGAGCGCGGCGATCGTGGCCCGGGCGAAGAACGACATGAAGCCCAGACCGACGCCGTAGCGGTCTCGGAACCGGTCCTTGTAGCGAGCGCGGAGGGCCTGCACGGCGCTCATGTCGACCTCGTTGAAGGTGGTGAGGATGGCCGCGGTGCGCTGCGCCTGCACGAGCCGCTCGGCGATGCGCCTGCGGATCGCGCTCATCGGCACGCGCTCCTCGTCGGCTGCAGATGGCGCCGGCACTCGCCGCAGCGGCTCGGGCGCCGTCCGTGCGGCCTCCGCGACCGCCGGTACGGGGTCGGGCGGCGCCGCGCGGCCGGTCCGCTCGAGGTAGCCGAGCACGTCGTCCTTCGTCAGCCGCCCGCCCTTGCCCGAGGCCGGGATCGCGCCCGCCTCGAGCCGGTGCTCCTCGATGAGCCGCCGGACCGCGGGACTGAGCGGGCCAACGCCGCGTGGCGGAGGCACGGCATCCTGCTCCGACGCGGCCTCCAGATTCGGGAGATGATCCAGCTTGACCGGCTCGGCCGGGGCCGGCTGCGGACGCGCCCGCTCCGCGCCGCGCGCTTCGGGCGCGGGCTTCACTTCCTCCGCCGCGCCGCCCTCCTCGATACGGGCAATCGCGTCGCCGACGGCAACCCGCTCGCCCTCGCGCCGGAGGATGCGCAGCACCCCGGCGCGCTCGGCGGGCAGCTCCATGGTGGCCTTGTCGGTCTCGAGCTCGAGGAGGATGTCGTCCGGCCGGACCCGGTCGCCGTCGCGCTTCACCCAGCGGAGGATGACGCCTTCGGTCACGGATTCGCCGAGGGGCGGGATGCGCACGTCGAAGGCCATGCAAGCCGTCAGCGAGCGAGCGCGTTCATCACCAGGTCCCGTTCCTCGGCCTGGTGGACCTTGTACGAGCCCGTCGCCGGGCTCGCCGCCTCCGCACGTCCGACGTAGGACAGCTCGCGGCCCTCGGGAAGCACGCGCCGCAGGCGGCGGTACATGGTGTGCCAGGCGCCCATGTTCCAGGGTTCCTCCTGGACCCAGCACACCTGCCGCGCATTCGGGTAGGCGGCGAAGACCGCCTCCAGCTCCTTGCCCGGGAAAGGATAGAGCTGCTCGACCCGCACGATGGCGATCGTGTCGTCGTCGCGCTCGCGGCGGCCGGCGAGGAGCTCGTAGTAGACCTTGCCGCTGCAGAGCAGGATGCGGCGCACGCGCGGCCGCTCGACCCGGACGCCGGCCTCCGGCGCGCCTTCGATCGCCACGTCGTCGATGACGGTCCGGAACGTGCCCTCGGTGAACTCGCCGAGCGGCGACACCGCGAGCTTGTGACGCAGCAGGCTCTTGGGGCTCATCACGATCAGGGGTTTGCGGAAGCTGCGGTGCATCTGGCGACGGAGCGCGTGGAAGTACTGCGCCGGCGTGGTCAGGTTGCAGACCTGCATGTTGTCCTCGGCGCAGAGCTGCAGGAACCGCTCGAGCCGCGCGCTCGAGTGCTCCGGCCCCTGCCCCTCGTAGCCGTGGGGGAGGAGGAGCACGATGGCACTCATCCGCTGCCACTTCGACTCGGAGCTCGAGATGAACTGGTCGATCACGACCTGCGCGACGTTGGCGAAGTCGCCGAACTGCGCCTCCCAGAGGACCAGCTGACGCGGATCGGCCAGGCTCACGCCGAACTCGAAGCCGAGCACGCCGTATTCGGACAGCATGCTGTCGAGGATCATGAACCGGGCCTGCCCCTGGCGGATGTGGTCGAGCGGGACGTACCGGGTGCCGCTCTCCACGTCGTGCAGGACGGCATGGCGGTGGCTGAACGTGCCGCGGCTGGTGTCCTGCCCGCTCATGCGGACGGGGATCCCCTCGAGCAGGAGCGAGCCGATCGCCAGCGCCTCGGCACAGCCCCAGTCGATCCGCCCTCCTTCCGTCATGGCCGCCCGGGCCTCCATCAGCCGGGCCGCCTTCGGGTGCGGCGTGAAACCGGCGGGGAAGCGCGCGAAGGCTGCGGCGACCTCCCGGAGGAGGTCCGCCCGGACGGCCGTCGCCGCACTCCAGTCGTCGCCCGCCCAGCCGAGGCCCTTCCACAGGCCGCCGAAGGCGAAGATCGGCTGGCGCGGCATGAAGTCGCGCGCGTACGCCTGGGCGGCGTCCATCAGCTCACGGAAGTCGGCGACCCGCCGCTCCACCTCGTCGGCGACGATGACGCCGGCCGACACGAGGCGCTCGCGGTACTGTGCCAGCACCGACGGGTGCGCGGCGATCGTCTTGTACATGAGGGGCTGCGTGAACGTCGGGTCGTCGAGCTCGTTGTGCCCGTGGCGGCGGTAGCAGACCAGGTTGATGATCGCGTCCTTCTTGAACCGCTCGCGGAAGCCGATGGCCAGCCGCGCCGCCTGCACGGCGGCCTCCGGGTCGTCGCCGTTCACGTGGAACACGGGGGCCTGGATGATCTTGGTGACGTCGCTCGGATAGCGCGTGAAGCGGTACGCCCCGGGCGGCGTGGTGAAGCCGATCTGGTTGTCGATGATGACGTGGATGGTGCCGCCGACGTGATAGCCGGGCAGCTCGGACAGCCCGAGCGTCTCGGTGACGACGCCCTGCCCGTTGAAGGCGGCGTCGCCGTGCAGCAGCACCGGGACCACGCGCGAGCGCTCACGGTCGCCGTAGCGGTCCTGCTTGGCTCGCACCATGCCCTCGATCACCGGGTCGATGGCTTCCAGGTGGCTCGGGTTGGCGCTGAGCGAGAGGTGGACCTTGTGGCCCGCCCGCGTGGTGTGGTCGCGCGAGTAGCCGAGGTGGTACTTGACGTCGCCGTCGCCCGTCGCCTCGCGGGCGAGCAACGCGCCCTCGAACTCCGCGAGGATCATCTCGTACGGCTTGCGGATCACGTTGGCGAGGACGTTCAGCCGGCCGCGATGCGGCATGCCGAAGACGATCTCCTCGACGCCCAGCGTGCCCGCCTCCTCGATGAGCGTGTCGAGCATCGGGATCAGCGAGTCGCCGCCCTCGAGCGAGAAGCGCTTGGCGGTGGGGTAGCGGACCTGCAGGAACTGCTCGAACGCCTCCGCCTGGAGCAGGTTCTCGAGGACGCGGATGCGGTCCTCGGCGGCGAGCTCGGGGCGGTTCTCCGTCGGCTCCATGCGCTCCTGGAGCCACTCTCGCTGCTCCTTGTCCGGGATGTGCAGGTACTCGACGCCGAGCGTGCCGCAGTACGTGCGCCTGAGGCGTTCGATCAGCTCGCCCAGTGGAGCCCGGCGCGGGCCGCGGAAGCCGCCGCAGTCGACCGCGCGCTCCATGTCCGCCTCGGTGAAGCCGAACTCGGCGGGGTCGAGCAGCGGATGGCCCATCGGCCGCGGCTCGAGCGGGTTCAGGTGGGCGACCAGGTGGCCGAGCTCGCGGAAGGAGTGCACCAGGTCGGAGGCGTCGAGGACGCGGCCCGGGGCTGCCGCGGCCTCGATCAGGGTGGCGGGCGCCTCGCCGTTGCCGTTCGCCAGCTCGAAACCGGCGAAGAAAGCCGCCCAGCGCTCGTCGACGGAGGCGGGATCGGCCTGGTAGCGGCGATACTGCTCGGCCACATAGTCCTTGTTCGCCAGCGCCACCCCGTCCAGGCTGTACATGATGCGTCCCTTTTAGCGTCCCGCAGGCTCTCCCGCCACCCGCCGCGCCGCTCCTTCCCCTGGCCGCGCCGGCGCAGCTATCCTGCGCGCTCGAAAGGAGACACCCCATGCGGGACCTGTTTTCCATCGCGGGCAAGACGGCCCTCGTGACCGGCGGCTCGCGCGGCATCGGCCTCATGATCGCGCGCGGCTTCGTCGAGGCCGGCGCCAAGGTCTACATCTCCTCCCGCAAGGCCGACGTGTGCGACCGGGCGGCCGCGGAGCTCGCGCAGGCTGGCACGTGCGTCTCCGTGCCGGCCGACGTCTCGACCGAGGCCGGCGCGCGCGGGCTGGCCGACGCCGTCGCGGCACGCGAGCAGGCGCTCGACATCCTGGTGAACAATGCGGGCGCCAACTGGGGTGCGCCGCTCGCCGAGTATCCCGACTCCGCGTGGGACAAGGTGCTGGCGCTCAACGTGAAGAGCGTCTTTCACCTCTCCCGCTTCCTGCTCCCGCTCCTCGAACGCGCCGCTCGCCCGGGCGACCCGGCCCGCATCATCAACGTCGGTTCGATCGACGGGCTGCACGTGCCCGTCCTCGAGACGTACGCCTACTCGGCGAGCAAGGCGGCCGTCCATCACCTGACGCGGGTCCTCGCCCGCCGGCTCGCTCCCCACGGCGTCACGGTGAACGCCGTCGCGCCGGGTCCGTTCGAGAGCAAGATGATGGCCGAAACCCTGCAGCGATTCCGTGACGCCATCGTGGCCTCCTGTCCCCTCGGCCGGATCGGGGAGCCGGAGGACATGGCAGGCGTGGCAATCTACCTCGCGTCCCGGGCCGGGGCCTATCTCACCGGCGCCGTCATCCCCGTCGACGGCGGTATCTCGACCTGCGTCTGAGCGGGGATCGGAAGCGCGCCGCGTCCGCAGGGCGCGAGCACTGCACGGGCCCCGGATCCGTTACCCACTTGCGCGACCGCCTCCGAGCTGCGACATAGCGTAGCCCGGGCGCGTGCTTCCGCCCTGCGGAGGAAACGTCATGCCGACGCGTGAAGCCGTCATCGTCGCCAGCCAGCGGACGGGCCTCGCCAAGTCGTTCCGCGGCTCCTTCAACCTGACGCGGCCCGACGACATGGCCGCTCATTGCATCAAGGCCGTCCTGCGCAAAGTGCCGCAGCTCGACCCCGGCGAGATCGAGGACGTGGTGATGGGCTGCGGCTTCCCCGAGGGCCCGCAGGGCTTCAACGTCGGCCGCAACGTCGCCGTGATGGCGGGCCTGCCGATCACGGTGCCGGGCTGCACGGTGAACCGCTTCTGCTCCTCGGGCCTCAACGCGATCGCGATCGCCGCCCACATGGTGCAGAACGAGGGCGCCGAGGCGGTCGTCGGCGGGGGGCTCGAGTCGATCACCATGCTGCAGAACGACTTCAACAAGACCAACCTCTTCAACCCCTGGCTCATGGACCACAAGCGCGCGGTCTACATGCCGATGGGTCTCACAGCCGAGGTCGTGGCCGAGCGCTACAAGGTGACCCGCGAGGCGCAGGACGAGTACGCCCTCGTCTCCCAGCAGCGAACCGCGGCCGCGCACAAGTCGGGCAAGCTGAAGGACGAGATCGCGCCGATGACGGTCACCATGGAGGTGACCGACAAGGCGACGGGAGCGAAGTCGACCAAGGAGGTCACCGTCGACCGCGACGAGTGCAACCGCCCGGACACGACCCTCGAGGGCCTCGCCAAGCTCCCGCCCGCCTTCCGCGAGGGCGGCACGGTCACCGCCGGCAACTCCTCCCAGTTCTCGGACGGCGCCTCGGCGACGCTCCTCATGTCGGCGAGCCGCGCCAAGGCGCTCGGCATCGAGCCGCTCGGCGTCTTCCGGGGCTTCGTCGTCGCTGGCTGCGAGCCCGACGAGATGGGCATCGGGCCGGTCTTCGCGGTCCCGAAGCTCCTGAAGCTCGCGGGCCTCCGGCTCGACGACATCGACATCATCGAGCTGAACGAGGCCTTCGCCTCGCAGGTCGTCTACTGCCGCGACCGGCTCCACCTCGACCCGGCCAAGCTCAACCCGAACGGCGGCTCGATCTCGATCGGTCATCCCTACGGCATGACGGGGTCGCGCATGACCGGGTCGATCCTGCTCGAGCTGCGCCGGCAGAAGAAGCGCTACGGTATCGTCACCATGTGCGTCGGCGGCGGGATGGGCGCGGCGGGGCTGTTCGAAGCGGCACGCTAACGGGCGAGAGGCCCTGCATGCGAAAAGGAGGAGCCATGCCGGAGAGCGTCTACAAGGTGATCGAGCTGGTCGGCACCAGCCCCGACTCGTGGGAGAAGGCGGCGTCGGCCGCCGTCAACAAGGCGTCCAAGACGCTGCGCGACCTGCGCATCGCCGAGGTCGCCGAGCTCGACCTGCAGATCGAGGACGGCAAGGTGCGCGCCTATCGCGCCAAGGTGAAGGTCTCGTTCAAGTACGAGGACTGATCCGCCCCGCGGACGGGCGCCAGGGCGGCCGCCGCGCGTGGCACGGGAAAGGAGGTCCGCGATGTGGAGGAGATCCCTGCTCGCCGTCCTGGCCGTCGTCGTCGTGGCCGTCCCGTCGAGTGCTGGCGGCCCGGAGCCCAAGACCGACGACGAGAAGACGCTCTACGCTCTCGGCCTGGCGCTCGCCCGCAACGTCGGCTCGTTCAACCTGACCGAGAAGGAGCTGGATCTCGTCAAGGCCGGCCTCACCGACGGGGTCCTCAACCGCAAGCCCCAGGTCGACATCGAGACCTTCGGCCCGAAGATCCAGGGGCTGGCTCAGGCGCGCGCCGCCGCCAGCGCCGAGGTCGAGAAGAAGTCGAGCCAGGCCTTCCTCGAGAAGGCGGCGGGCGAGAAGGGCGCGACCAAGACGCCCTCCGGCCTCATCATCTCCGAGATCAAGCCGGGCACGGGGGACTCGCCCAAGCCCACCGACACGGTGAAGGTCCACTACCAGGGCACGCTGACCGACGGCACGGTGTTCGACAGCTCCATCAAGCGCGGCGAGCCGGCGACTTTCCCGCTGAACGGCGTCATCAAGTGCTGGACCGAGGGGTTGCAGCTCATGAAGGTGGGCGGCAAGAGCCGTCTCGTCTGCCCCTCGGACATCGCCTACGGCGACCGCGGCTCGCCTCCCACGATCAAGCCCGGCGCGACGCTCGTCTTCGAGGTCGAGCTGCTCGAGATCGTGAAGAAGTAGCGAGCGAGGCGCGGACTTTTTTCCCATCTTCATCGAATGCCGCTCCCGGCGGCGCACCGGGAGTGGTATCCGGTGACATGGCCTCGATCGGCGTAACGGAGCGCTCGGCGGACTCGCGGGCGCTCGCCTACGCGGGCCTTTCGGTGTCGACGTTCGGATGGGCGGCCGCCTTCATCGCCGGCAAGGTCGCGCTCGCCGACATGACGCCGCTCTCGGTCGCCGTGTGGCGCTACGCGCTCGCCTCGACGGTCCTGTTGCCCTTCGCCGTGCGGCAGCGGCCCGCACAGGGCGTCGGGCGCGCGGCGGCGCCCCTCGCGCTCATGGTCGTCTGCGGCGGCGTCCTCTACCCGTGGCTCTTCCTCCTCGCCCTCGCGCACACGAGCGCCACCAACACGGCGCTCCTGATCGCGCTCAACCCCGTCTTCACGCTGCTCCTCTCGCCGCTCATCGGCGAGCCGCTCGATCGGCACCGGCTGGGCGGCGTGTCGCTGGCGCTCGCCGGGGCCGCCGTCGTCATCACCGCCGGCGACACGCACCGCCTCCCGGGACTGTGGTTGCAACGGGGCGATCTCCTGGCCGTCGCCGCCGCGGGGTGCTGGGCGCTGTTCAACCTGGCCTCGCGCCCGGTGGTCGCGCGGCTCGCCCCGGCCTTCACCAACTGCGTGGTGTACGGGCTCGGCGGCCTGGCGCTTTATGGCCTCGCCCGCGGCGACGCTCCGTGGGCTCAGCTCGCCGCGGCCACCCCGGCGGCGCGGGGCGGGGTCGTCCTGATGGCGCTCCTCTCCTCCGTGATGGCCGGCCAGCTCTTCCTGGTCGGCGTGCGTACCGTCGGCGTCGGCCGGACGGTCGTGTTCGTCTACCTCGTGCCGGTGCTGACGGCCGTCCTGTCGACGACGCTGCTCGGCGAGCCGTTCCGCCTCGCACAGGCGGTGGGCGGCTCGGCGGTCCTCGGCGGCGTCTACTGGACGACGCGGGGGTAGCCCTGCTGCGGGTCGGGCTCGCCGTGTCGCTCACGGGGCCCCTCGCGCCGATGGGAAGCTGCGCGCGGCGCGGGCTCGAGCTCTGGGCGGACGAGGCACGGGCCGCTCGCCGAGCCGTGGAGCTGGTCGTGCGCGACGACCGGAGCGCCGCCCGGACCGCGCGCGAGCAGGTCGAAGACCTGCTCCGCCGGGTCGATCTCCTGGCCGGGCCATACTCGAGCGGACTCACGCGCGCGGTCGCGCCGATCGCCGAGGCGCACGGCGTCGTCCTCTGGAACCACGGCGGCGCGGCGGACGACATTCACGCCCAGCGACTCCGCGCGCCCGTCGGCATTCTCACGCCGGCGAGCCGTTACTTCGAGCCGGCGCTCCGCTGGATTCCGGACGGCCCCGTCCTCGTCCTCTGCCGGCGCGCGAGCGGCTTCTCGGCGGCCGTCACTGCGGGCGCGGAAGCGGCGGCGCGGCGCCAGGGCCGTCCGGTCCGCATCGCGACGTATTCCGCCGCCGACGCCCTCCGGCGGTTCGTCGCGCGTCTCGCCGCCGAGCCGCCCGCCTTGCTCCTCGCCGCGGGGCGATTCGAGGACGACGTCGCCCTCGCCGGCATCCTCTCCCACGGCGCACGACCGCCGACCGTGCTCGTGGCCGCTGGCGTCCGACAATTCGGAGAGGCACTCGGCGTGGCGGCGAACGGCTTCGTCGGACCAAGCCAGTGGCAGGCCGGCGCCGACGTCGTGCCGGACCTCGGGTCGTCGGCAGCGCACTTCGTCCGCCGCTTCACGGCGTGCTTCGGGGTCGCGCCCGACTATCCGGCCGCGCAGGCGTACGCGGCCGGCGTCGTCATGAGCCGCTGCGTCGAGCTGGCAGGCACGCTCGACCAGGAGAGGCTCCGCGCCGCGGCGGCGACGCTCGACTGCACGACGCTCTTCGGGCGCTTCCGCATCGACCCCGTGACGGGGCTGCAGACGGGCCACGAGATGCTGCTCGTCGAGTGGGTGGAGGGACGGCGGCGGGTTGTTCCCGTGTGACTGGAGAGCCGCGTCTAAGGCTCGGGCCTCGCCAACCGATGGAGCGCGATCCCCGCCGCCGTGGCGACGTTCAGCGAATCGACGCCCGGCACGATCGGGATGCGGAGGTGGACGTCGGCCGCCGCGCGGGCCGCCGCGCTGAGGCCTTGGCCCTCCGCGCCGAGGAGCAGCACGAGCCGCCCCGGCACCGGGCCGAAGGAGCTGATGTCGACGGCGGCCCGGTCCGGCGTGAGCGCCGCGATCCTGAAGCCCACGGCCCGCAGCCTGGCGAGGCCTGCCGGCCACTCGAGGACGCTCACGAAGGGGGTTTGCAGCGCCCCGCCCATCGAGACTCGCAGCGCACGCCGGTAGAGCGGATCGGCGCAGCCCGGACCAAGGAGCACACCGTCGGCGCCGAACGCCGTCGCGTTCCGCAAGACGCCCCCGACGTTGTCCGGGTTCGTGACGCCCTCGAGCGCGACGAGGATGCGGCGGCCGTGGGGCTGAAGCAGCACGTCGAGCCCGAGCTCGGCCGGACGCTCGCCCGCTGCCAGGCAGCCGCGGTGGAAGTGGAAGCCGACGATGCGCTGGAGCGTCTCCGGTCGTGCGACGTAGACCGGAACGGTCGATCTCTCGAGCGCGAGGCCCGCGAGCGCGGATGCAGTCCCGAGCACGGAGCGCACCCGGAAGCGCGGCGCCGCGAGCAGCGTCCCGACGATCAGCCGCCCCTCGGCGATGAAGGCCGCCCGGCGCCCCCGGCGGCTCGCGGCGGGGAGGTCCCGGTAGTCCGCGAGCCGCGGATCGTCCGGGTCCTCGATCGGGATGTGCCGCTCGCTCAGGCCCCGCTCAGATCTTGAGCCACACGCTCTTCACCTGCGTGTACAGGTCGAGCGCATAGCGTCCGAGCTCCCGCCCGTAGCCGCTCTCCTTGTAGCCGCCGAAGGGCGCTGCCGGGTCGAAGACGTTGTAGCAGTTGACCCACACCGTACCGGCGCGCAGCGCACGCGCCACCCGGTGCGCCTTGCTCACGTCGCGCGTCCAGATGCCGGCGGCGAGCCCGTAGGTCGTGTCGTTGCCCTGGAGCACGGCGTCGTGCTCGTCCTTGAACGGGATCACCGAGACCACCGGCCCGAAGATCTCCTCGCGCGCGATCTTCATGTCGTTGCGGACACCGGTGAAGACCGTCGGCTTCACGTAGTAGCCCTTCTCGAGACCCTTCGCCATGTTCCGCTCGCCGCCGATCAACGGCTTGGCGCCTTCCTTCTTCCCGATCTCGAGGTAGCCGGTCACGCGCTCGAGCTGCTCCTGGCTGACCAGGGGTCCGATCCGCGTGTCGGCGTCGAAGGGGTTCCCCTGCTTCATGCCCGCGGCGCTCTTGGCGAGCTTCTGCGCGATCTCGTCGTGCATCTTCTGCTCGACGAAGAGCCGCGTGCCGGCGCAGCAGACCTGCCCGGCGCAGAAGAAGACGCCGAGGAGCGCGCCCTGCACCGCCGCCTCGGTGTCGGCGTCGCTGAAGATGATGTTCGGCGACTTGCCCCCGAGCTCCAGGGACACGCGCTTGAGCGTCGCGGAAGTCTCCCGGTGGATCTCCTTGCCGACCTCGGTGGACCCCGTGAACGCGATCTTGTCGACCATCGGGTGACGGACGATCGCGCGCCCGGCGGTCTCGCCGAAGCCGGGGACGATGTTCACGACGCCGTCGGGGAGCCCCGCCTCGAGCAGCAGCTCGCCCAGCCGGAGCGCGGTGAGCGGCGTCTGCTCCGCGGGCTTCAGCACGCTGGTGTTGCCGCAGGCGAGCGCCGGCCCGAGCTTCCACGCCGCCATGAGGAGCGGAAAGTTCCACGGGATGATCTGCCCGCACACGCCCACCGGCTCGCGGAGGGTGAAGTTGAAGAAGGTCTCGTCCGAGGGGTTCGTCTCGCCGTAGATCTTGTTCACCCAGCCGGCGTAGTAACGGAAGGTCGCGGCCGCGGCCGGGATGTCGACGTGGCGGCTCTCCATGAATGGCTTGCCGTTGTCCAGGGTCTCGAGCTGCGCCAGCTCGTCCGCGTGCGCCTCGATCAGATCGGCGACCTTCAACAGGAAGCGCTCGCGCTCGTTCGGCGGCGTATGCGGCCATGGGCCGTCATCGAAGGCGCGCCGCGCCGCGCGCACCGCCCGATCGACGTCTTCTGGCCCCGCCGCAGCGACGCGAGCCAGCACCTCGCCCGTGGCGGGGTTCGGTGTCTCGAAGGTCTTCCCCGACGCCGCCTCCACCCACTTGCCGTCGATCAGCATCCTGCGCACCGGGGCGGAGACGAAGCGCTCGACCTCTGACTGCAAGGACACGGCGGCTTGCATGGTATGACCCTCCGACGCGAATCCTAGGACCGCCCGCTGGGCGGGTCAACGGAGGGCGGCGGTGGGGGGGCTCTGGGGTGCACCCACGCAACGCCCAGGCATTCCGCGCAGGGTTTGACTCTCTTCACCCTCTTGGAGGAATATCTAATGGATGTCGTTTCAGCCCCCTCGCTTCCCCGCCGTGCGTCCCGCGCGGGCGGCGAGGCCTGTCCTGTCCGTCGGCCGGCGGGTTCTCGTGAACTGTCCGCGCGACGAAGGGCGTGTGGCGTTGACCGACGCCTTCGGCAATGGGGGCGCGGGGAGCCTGCCCGACGGCGCCGAGGTCGAGATCCTCGCCTGGCGGCCCCGAGGGCCCAGCGGTGCGCGCTACCAGGTGGTGTCCACGCACGACGGGCTCGAGGGCTGGGTGTCCGCCGACCATTTGCGTGCGCCCGCGGCGCTCGGGCGGCCCTCTCCGGAGCCGACGCCGGTGCCCGCAGCCGATCCACCCCGCAAGTTCGGCAGGCGACGCTGAAGAGAAGACCAGGCTCTCCGCGTGATGTCCCGCCGTACTTTGTTCCAGGGGTCGCCTGTGGCTCCGCAAGCTGCTACGCTTCCTCGAACTCGACTCTAGAAGGAGACAACCCATTTCATCCACGATTTTCGTCGGCAACCTGTCCTTCGACACCACTGAAGAAGAGCTCCACGCCGTGCTCGCCGAAGTCGATCCCGCCGTGCGGGTGCGGCTCGGGAAGGACCGCGTAACCGGTCGGCCCCGCGGCTTCGCGTTCGCCGAGTTCAGCGATCCCACGCGCGCGGCCGACGCCATCCGTCGTTTCGACGCGTTCGAGCTGCGCGGCCGACGGCTGCGCGTCAACGACGCCGACGACAAGCCGCCGGCGCGTGCGCCGCGTCCGTTCGTCCCGCAGGCCGCCGCCTCGGCCCCCGTCGCGCTGGAGAGCTTCGAGGAGCCGAACTACCGGGCCTTCAACCGCAAGGGCGGAAGTCGCCGCGGGCTGCGCGCCAAGAAGCGCAGCCTTCGCTAGGCCATCGGCCGGGTTCTCGGAGCAGAGGGGCGGGGGGGAGATGCTGATTCTTGCGGTGTTCGTGGGACATTGGGTTCTCGCTGCCTTCTTCCAGTCGAGCTTCCATCATCGCTACGCCTCCCACCGCATGTTCACCATGAGCCGGCGGACAGAGCGGATGTTTCACGTCCTCACCTACGTCGTACAGGGTTCGTCGTACCTCTCGCCGCGGGCGTACGCGATCCTCCACCGCGAGCACCACGCCTACAGCGACACCGCGCGCGACCCGCACGCTCCCGGCTTCTTCTCGAACGTGCTCACGATGATGTGGGCCACGGCGGAACGCTACGCCGCGCACGTCACGCGCAGGTCGTCGCCCGAGGCGCGCTTCCTCGGCGGATATCCCGACTGGCCGGGGCTCGACCGCCTCGGCTCATCGTGGGGCGGCCGCATCGCCTGGGGCACAGTGTACGGCGTCCTCTACCTCTGGCTCGCCACGGCGTGGTGGCAGTTCCTCCTCCTGCCGATTCACTGGCTCATGGGCCCGGTGCACGGCGCCATCGTGAACTGGTGCGGCCACCGCTACGGCTATCGGAACTTCGGGACCTCGGACGCGTCGCGCAATTCGCTTCCTGTCGACCTGGTGATGCTCGGCGAGCTCTTCCAGAACAACCATCACCACGCCGCCGGCCGGCCCGATTTCGCGTCCCGGCGTTTCGAGTGGGACCCGACCCACGCCGTGCTCCGACTCCTGGCCCGTATGCGCGTCATCCAGTGGCGGGCCGACGTTCCCGCGCTTTCCGCCGCGGCTTAAATCAGCGAGGGTCTCCGCGCCGCGCCACGTTCGCCACGACCTCGGCGAGGCGCTGGATCCCCTCGGCGATCTCCTCCGGCGTCAGCGCGCAGAAGGGCAGCCGCAGGAACCGCTCGCCGTCGGCCGGTTCGGGGAAGAAGCCCCGTCCGTCGCTCAGGTTCAGCCTCGCGGCGGCGGCGCGGGCGCGGAGGTCCTCGGCCCGGACACCTGCCGAGAGTGCGAGCGAGAGGAAGAAGCCGCCCTCCGGCTCGATCCACGCCGCATCGGCGAGGCAGCGCCGCATCGACGCGCACGCCGCCTCCAGCCGCGGACGGTAGAGCGCCCGGAGCCGCTCGAGCTGCGGCTCGAGCAGACCCTGGCGGCAGAACTCGTACACCGCCGCCTCGCCGAGGAGGTTGGGCGTGATGTAGGTATCCTCGGCGGCCTTGGCCAGGCGCGCCACCAGGCGCGCGTCGCCGATCAGGTAGCCGACGCGCACGCCCGGCGAGATCTGCTTGGTGAAGGACGACATGTGCAGCGTGCGGGCCGGGATGAGCTCGTGCAGCGACACGACCTCCGCGCCCCGGTAGCGAAGCGGACGATAGGGGGCGTCCTCGAGGATCCAGAACCCGTGCTCCGCGGCCAGCTCCGCGACCCGCCGCCGGGTGGCGAGCGTCGCCGTCGCGCCCGAGGGGTTCTGGAAATCGGGAATGGTGTAGAGCAGCCGGGGGCGTGCGCGCCGCACCGCGGTCTCGAGCGCCTCGAGATCGAGCCCCTCCGCCGTGATCGGGACGCCGGCGATCCGCGCCCCGTGCCGGCGGAGGAGCGTGAGCGTGCGGTCGTAAGTCGGGGACTCGACGAGCACCGTGTCACCGCGCTCGAGCAGCGTCCAGCCCAGCAGGTCGATGAACGGCAGCGAGCCATTGCCGAGCAGCACCTGCTCGACGGCCACCCCGTGGCGCGCCGCCAGCCACTCGCGCAGCGGCAGGAACCCCGCGCTCGGCCCGTACTGCAGGACCTGGACCTTGCGCTCTCGCAGCACCGCCGCCACGCATTCGGCGAGCTCCGGGGCGGGGAACGCTTCGTCGGCCGGGACGCCGCGCGTGAAGTTGATCGTGCGGTCGGCAAGGCTCATGCGAGAGATCCTTGTACCTCGTCCCGCGCCGCGCTGCGAGCGGCGCTCGACGGTCGTCGAGTCGCGCTACGTCGCGCGTCGCTCGAGCGCATCCACCCGCCGCTCGAGTTGCGCCAGCCGCTTCAGGTCGGCGGTGCGGCCGGTCACGATCGCCTTGGTCAGCCGATCGAAGCGGCCGTTCAGCCGCTCGAAGTTGCGGTTCATGCGGTCGTTCTGCGCCGCGACCACCCGGACGAGCCGCGTGAGCACGTCGACCGCCTGGTCGAGCCGGGCGTTCGTCTGGTCCAGACGGGCGTTGGTCTGATCCAGACGGGCGTTGGTCTGATCCAGACGGGCATTGGTGCCCTGCACGGCCTCCTCGACCGCTTCCATGCGTCGCTCGAGCCGGCGCAGCCGCTCGTCGGTCAGCCGAACTATCCGGCCGTCGTTGTTCCCCGCCGCCACGGCGACAGTATCGCCGCGGTGCGGCCGAGCGTCAACGGACGAACGTGCTTCCGATCAGGTATCGAGCGGCGTCACGTAGGCCGCCGTGATGCCGCCGTCGACGAGGAAGGTCGCCCCGTTCACGAACGACGACTCGTCCGAAGCCAGGAACAGCGCGGCCGCCGCAACCTCGCGGGCTTCCGCCAGCCGCCCCATCGGGATGTGGACCATCCGCCGCTCGCGTGCCGCGGGATCGGCGAGGAGCGGGGCGAGCAGCGGTGTGTTCACCGGACCGGGGCAGAGGGCGTTGGCCCGGATGCCGCGGCGGGCGTACTCGACGGCGATCTCGCGCGTGAGCGCCAGCACGCCGCCCTTCGAGGCCGTGTACGCGCTCTGCGACGTCGCCGAGCCCACGACGGCGACGAACGACGCCGTGTTGATGATGGTCCCGCCGCCGGCCCGCAGCAGCGCGGGCACGCCGTACTTGCAGCCGAGGAACACGCCCTTCAGGTTGACGGCGATCACGCGGTCGAAGACCGCCTCGTCGGTGTCGACCACCGAGCCGTCCGCGTCCGGGAAGATGCCGGCGTTGTTGAAGAGGACGTGCAGCGCGCCGTAACGCTCCTCGGCGAAGCGGACCATGGCGGCGACGCTCGCCGCCGCGGTGACGTCGGCGGCCGTGAAGGCGGCCATCCCACCGGCGGCCGCGACCGCCCGCACGGTCTCCTCGCCCGCCGCGCGGTGCGCGTCTGCCACGACGACGCGCGCGCCCTCGGCGGCGAACGCCAGCGCCGCCGCGCGCCCGATGCCCCCTCCCCCGCCGGTGATGACCGCCGTCCGTCCCGCCAGCCGTCCCGCCATGGTCATCAGTATTCTTCGCTCGCGTTCATGCCCGCTCGAGGTACCGCCGCCGTTCCCACGACGTCACCGTCTCGTCGAACTTCCGCTGCTCGGTGCGCGCGAAGTGGACGAGGTGCTCGACCACCTCGGCGCCGAAGGCCTCGCGGAAGAGCGCCGAGCGCTCGAACTCCGCGGTCGCCTCCGGCAGCGAGCGGGGCACCTGCGGCAGGCCCTCGGCCTTGTAGACGTCGCCCGTGAACATCGGCGGCGGCTCGAGGCGGCGCGCCAGCCCGTCGAGGCCGGCCGCGAGGGTGGCGGCGAAGACGAGGTAGGGATTGGCGTCCGCACCCGGGATGCGACACTCGACCCGCAGCGAGCGGCCGTGGCCGACGACGCGGAAGCCCGCGGTGCGGTTGTCGTACGACCAGGCGATCCCGGTCGGCGCGAACGACCCCGCCTGGTAGCGCTTGTAGGAGTTGACGTACGGCGCGAAGAGCAGCGTCGACGCCCGCGCGTGGGCCATGAGCCCGCCGAGCCACCAGCGAAACTTGTCCGAGACGCGCGCGCGCGCGCCGGGGATCGGACCCTCGCCCTCGAACAGCGGCGTCGTGCCGTCGGGCGACCAGAGGCTCGAGTGGACGTGCATGGAGCTCCCCGCCCAGCGCTCGTCGAGCTTCGCCATGAAGGTGAGCGCCAGGTTCTGCTGATCGGCGATCTCCTTGGCCGCCTGCTTGTAGAGGACGTGGCGGTCGGCCATCTCGAGCGCGTCGGCGTAGCGGACGTTGATCTCGTGCTGGCCAGGACCCCACTCGCCCTTGGAGAACTCGATCGGCACGCCCGAGGCCTCGAGGTGATGGCGGATGGCACCCACCAGCGGCTCTATCTTCCGGCCCTGCATCGTATGGTAGTCCTCGAGGTACCAGCCGAAGGGCTCGAGGTCGTGGAAGTGCTTGCGCTCGGCGCCGGCGTAGGAGTCGCGCAGCACGAAGAACTCGAGCTCCGAGGCGGTCATGACGCGCACGCCCGCGGCGGCCGCGCGCTCGACCTGCCGCTTGAGGATGGTGCGCGGCGCCACCGCCACGAGCGCGTCGCGTTCCTCCTCGACGACGTCGCACAGGACGATCGCCGTGTGCTCGAGCCAGGTCGCGCGGCGGAGCGTCGAGAGGTCCGGCACGCAGCGCACGTCGCCGTAGCCCTTCTCCCACGAGGCGAAGCGATAGCCGGGGACGGGATCCATCTCCATGTCGCAGGCGAGGAGGTAGTTGCAGGCGTGCATCCCAATGCCCAGCACCTCGTCGCAGAAGTAGCGACCGACGATGCGCTTCCCGACGAGGCGGCCATAGAGGTCGGGAAAGACGGTGAGCACCGTGTCGACGTCGCCCTGCGCGACGAGGTCGCGCAGCTGGTCGGGGGTCAGGATCGGGCTCCGGCGGAGCATGGCGGCCATCGGGGGCCGATGTAGCACGGAGGGCAGGCGCACGCCACGTTCGAGGGCCCGACGGCTTGACACGGGCCAGTCGTCGAGCAGATCTCTTGATCGCTGACTTCGCTCCTGCTCGCCGTGACCATCGTCGCCGCGGTGTGCTCCGTTGCGATACGCCGCTGGCGCCGGATGCGCCTCCGACGGGCGGCGGCCACGCGTGCCGGCTCGTCGCCCGAGCGCGCGATCACCATCCGCTCGTACGCCGAGATGGACGAGCATCTCGTCCGGCGCTGGTGCGCGTGCGGCGGCTACCTCGAGCGGAGCGGCGAAGGCACGCGCGAGACCGACGGCCGTCGGTTCCGGGTGGCGCGGCTCCGCTGTCAGGAATGCGAGGCGGTCGACGAAGTCTTCTTCGACACGACCGAGCTGCTGCACTGATGCCTCTCCCGCGGACCGGTCGCACGGGCTTCCCGCCCGGCCCGCACCTGCGCTAGAGACCCCCCATGGGCACGATCGCCGCCCGAGCGGCCGGCGTCCTCAGGCGGGTGTTCGCGCCGCTCGACGTGCCGATCACGTTCCGCCTCTGGGACGGCACGACGGCGCGCGTCGGGCAGGGAGACGGCGGCTTCACCGTCGTCCTTCACTCCCGCCGCATCTTCTGGCGCCTGATGCTGCGACCGACGTCGCGCCGTTTCGGCGAGGCGTTCATCGCCGGCGAGGCGGACATCGAGGGCGACATCTTCTCGGTCGCGGCCGCAGCCAACCGGCTCGAGGCGCTCCGGCTGCCGCTCGGTACGCGGCTCGCGCTGCTCGCGTCACTGATCCTCCCATGACGACGCACGACGTCCTCGTGGTCGGCGGTGGGCCGGGCGGCAGCACCGTCGCCTGGCGGCTCGCGCGCGCGGGGCTCCGGGTGCTCGTCCTCGACGCCGCCACCTTTCCGCGCGTCAAGCTCTGCGCCGGCTGGGTGACGCGGCGGGCGCTCGCCGATCTCGAGCTCGCGCCCGACGCCTATCCGCGCACGATCCAGCCCTTCGCCTCGGTCACCATCGCGGTCGACGGTCGCGAGCACGAGACCCGCTGGGACGAGCCGGTGAGCTACGGGATCGTGCGTGCGGAGTTCGACACGTTCCTGCTCCGTCGAGCCGCTGGTGCGGGCGCGGAGGTGCGCGAGGGCGTCCGCGTGCGCGCGGTGCACGAGGCGGGCGCGGCCGTCATGGTCGAGGCCGGCGCGGAGCGGTTCACGGCGCCGCTCGTGGTCGGCGCGGGCGGCCACGGCTGCCCGGTGGCTCGCGCGCTCGGCGACGTCGACGCCGCAGCGCAGGTCGTCGTCACGCAGGAGAGCGAGACGCGAATCGGCGCCGAGCGGCTGCGCGAGCTGACGGCGCGTCACGGCACGCCCGAGCTCATCGCCGAGCCCGACTTCCGCGGCTACGGGTGGTACTTCACCAAGGGCGACTTCCTGAACGTCGGCGTCGGCGCGCTCGGCGGCCTCGCGATCCGCGAGCGACTCGCCCGCCTCCTTGCCCGGCTGCGCGGCGACGGGCGGCTGCCGCCCGACCTGGCGCTCACGCCCTTTCGCGGGCACGCGTATCGCGTGCGCCGCGGCCTCCCTCGCCGGCTCGCTGGCGAGCGGTTCGTGCTCGTGGGCGACGCCGCCGGCCTCGCCCGCGACGTCTCGGGCGAAGGCATCGGCCCCGCCGTCCGGAGCGGGCTCCTCGCCGCCGAGACGATCCTCGACGGCCGGCCCGCGAGCTACGCGGAGCGTGTGGCCGGGACTTTCGGCCGTCCGGAGCACGGGCTCGCGCGCCTGACGCGGCACCTTCCTGAGTCCATCATCGTCGCCTTCGCGCGGCTCGCCTGTACGCGCCCCGGGCTCCGCCGCCGTCTCGTCCTCGAGGGCGCCTTCGGGATGGGGTGAGCCATGCGACGCTGGAGGACCAAACGCTCGGACCGCCGCGCCATCAGCTTCCACTACGACGTCTCGAACGACTTCTACGCGCTCTTCCTCGATAAGCGGATGGTCTACACGTGCGCCTACTACCGCCGACCCGACGGCGACCTCGACCAGGCGCAGGAGGACAAGCTCGACCTCGTGTGCCGCAAGCTGCGCCTCGCGCCGGGCGAGCGCCTCCTCGACATCGGCTGCGGCTGGGGGAGCCTCGTCATGTGGGCCGCCGAGCGCTACGGCGTCGAGGCGCACGGCGTCACGCTCTCGGCCGCGCAGGCCGAGTGGGCCGGGAGCGCGATCCGTCGCGCGGGCCTCGAGGGCCGAGCGCGCGTCGAGCACCTCGACTACCGGGACCTCCCGGCGGGGCTGCGCTTCGAGAAGATCGCCGCGGTCGGCGTCATCGAGCACATCGGCATCCGCAACTACCCCGCCTACTTCGCGCGCGTCCACCGGCTGCTCCAGCCGGGCGGGCTCTTCCTGAACCATGGCATCACGCACGAGAAGCACTGGCGGCGGACCAGCCAGACCGAGTTCTTCGAGCGACACGTCTTCCCGAACGCCGAGCTCGACAACGTGAGCCACACGCTCGACGCGCTCGAGCAGGCGCGCTTCGAGATCCTCGACGTGGAGGCCCTCCGCGCCCACTACGCGCGCACGACGCGGCAGTGGGTCGAGCGCCTGCAGGCGAACGCCGAGCAGGCGCGGGCGCTCGTCGGCGAGCGCGTCTACCGGACCTGGCTCCTCTACCTCGCGGCCTCCGCGGTGTCGTTCATGCAGGGCTCGATCGGCCTCTACCAGATCGTGGCCACGCGGCCCGACCCGGCGGCTGCGACCGCGGTGCCCGCCACCCGCGAACCGATCTATGCGCGGGCGGAACAACCAGCCCTCGCGCGGGCCTCCTGAGGCGGCTCAGGGCGGCATCCCCATCTCGCGCCGCAACGCCTGGAACGCATCCGTCCGCCGCCCCGCCCGATCGCGCACGACCAGCGGCGGGTGCACGGCCGTCGCGCCGGGCTCGCCTGCGCGGCGCATGCCGTAGACCGAGAACAGCGCCGCCTTCCCCTCGCGCGGGACGACGTCGAGTCGCGCGTCGACGCCGAGCCCCGCGGCCTCGGCCGCGGCGAGCACACGCTCGACCTGTGCCGCCGCCTGGCAGACGACGAAACGGCCGCCCGGCGCCATCCAGCGCGCCGCGGCGACGCAGTAGTCCTCGATTCCGCCCCGGATCTCCAGGTGGCACGGCCCACACTGGACGCGCGACGGCGGCGTCGCGCTGCCCGGGTGGAGGTACGGCGGCGTCCCGGCGACGAGGTCGAAGGCCGCGGGCGGCAGCAAGCCCGGGTCGCGCAGGTCGCCGAGGACGACGCGGCAGCGGCCGGTCGCGCCGTTCCATGCGACTGAGCGCCGGGCGAGCGCGACGCTCATCTCCTGCGCCTCGATGCCGACGGCGCGCGTCGCGGGGAACCGCCACGCCAGCAGCATGAGGACGGCACCGATGCCGCAGCCGAGGTCGAGGACCGTTCGGGCCGGGGCCTCCTCGAGGAGCCGGGCCGCGAACCAGGCCGTCACGAGGTCGTCCAGCGACCAGCGATGCCCGTCGAGCCGCTGCAGGATCCGCCAGTCGCCCGCCAGATAGCAGAGGTCCTCGCCGGGACCGGGACCTCCCACCCCCTGCGGGCCCGCCGGCGGTGGCCCCGCCGCCCGCCAGCCGTCCGGCCGGCGGGCGGCCCGGATGATTCCCGCCTGGTTCACGCGCGCGGTTCCCGGGCGGCAGCGGCCCGTGCGACGGCGGTGACGACGTCGATCGGCTCCACCGGCTTCGTCAGGTGGACGTCGAAGCCGGCGGCCATCGCTTTCTGCCGCTCCTCCGTGCCCGCGAGCGCCGTCACCGCGATCGCCGGGAGCCTCGATCCGACGGCGCGCTCCATGGTGCGGACCTTCTGGATGAGGGTGAAGCCGTCCTCGTCCGGCATGACGAGGTCGGTCACCAGCACATCGGGCCGCCCCGACTCGAGGCCCGCCAGGGCCTCCTGCACCGACGCGGCGGGGATCACGTCTGCCCCGAATCGGGTGAGCAGGGTCGTCAGGAACTCGCGCGCGTCGGGCTCGTCCTCCACCACGAGGACGCAGAGACGCTGGAGCGTGGAGGGCTCGGGCGCCGGCCGGGCGATCTCGACCGCCGGCGCCGCCGTGTCCTTCACGGACTCGACGTCGAGCGGCAGGCGGACCGTGAAGACCGCCCCGCGGCGCACGCCGTCGCTCCGCGCCTCGATGGTACCGCCGTGCATCTCGACCAGGTGGCGGGCGATCGCGAGGCCGAGACCGAGCCCGCCGTGCTGCTGCGCGATCGAGGGGTCCTGCTGAAAGCGTTCGAAGACGTGGGGCAGGACGTCGGGGGCGATGCCGATCCCCGTATCCCGCACGACCAGCTCGGCGCTCGCTCCCGCGCGCCGGACGACCACCGTCACCCGGCCGCCGTCCGAGGTGAACTTGATCGCGTTGGTCAGCAGGTTCTCGAGGACCTGCTCGAGCCGAATGGCGTCGCCCCGCACCGGGACGACGTCCGCCTCCCGCTGGACGTCGAGGGCGATCCGCTTGCCCTCGGCCGCCCCGCGCACGAGCTCGACGGCCGCGTGCGCGATCGAGCTCAGGTTCACGCAACTCAGCTCGACGCTCAGCTTGCCCGACGCGATGCGCGTCACGTCGAGCAGGTCCTCGATGAGCCGGGTCTGGGCACGCGCGTTGCGCTCGATGATCTCGAGCGTGTGGTCGATCTTCGCCGGCTCGACCAGTCCCCGGCGCAGCATGTGCGTCCAGTGGAAGACGGCGCTCAGCGGCGAGCGCAGCTCGTGCGAGAGCGTCGCCAGGAACTGGTCCTTGGCCCGCGTCGCCGCCTCGGCCTCGGCCCGCGCCCGCTCGGCCTGCAGGCGCGCCTGCTCGGCGTCGATGCGCGCGCCCTGCTCGCGGATCAGGACCGCGTCACGCTCCCGTTCGAGCTGCTTCCGCTCGGTCACGTCGCGGCAGATCGCTCGCACCCCGACCACCTGCCCGCGGCCGTCGCGGATGATCGACGGGCTGGTCTCGAGCCACCGCATCCCGTGCAGCGTCCGGACCTCGAAGACCGTGGCCGGCACCGGCTCGCGCACGGCGTGGGGCGCGCCGAGGAGGCTCCGGACCTCGGCGTTGACCGGATGCTCGGAGAGACAGTCGCCGCTCGGCCGCCCGAGCAGCTCCCCCGGCGTCACGCCGAAGCAACGCGCGAATGCCGGGTTCACGTAAGTGAACCGCCCTGCCTGATCGGTCGTGATGATCAGCTCCGGGGCCTTCTCGGCGAGGTCGCGGTAGGCGTCCCGCGACGCCTGCAGGGCCCGGCGGCTCTCGAGCTCGTTCCGCCGGTGCAGCAGCGCCGCGCGCAGCGCGCGCGCCGTCCCTTCCGCGATGCCGAGGGACAGCAGCGAGCCAAGGACGATCCCCGTGACGAGCTCGATGCGCGGTACGTAGAAGGTGAGAGACGGCGTCGCCGCGAGCCAGGCGGCGGTGGTCGTGACCTGGAGCACCAGCGCAGGGAGCCAACCCCAGGCGAAAAAGAGCGACGTGGCCAGGTAGAGCATCAGGAGCACGAAGGCGAGCACGTCCCCGTCGGCGCCCACTGCGGCGAAGAGCGCCGTCTCCGCGATGCCCAGCAGCACGCATGAGGTCGCCACGATCGGCAGGACCCGGCGCGCCTCGGGGTGGGCGCGACACAGGACCGCCGCGGCAAAGACGATCGCCGCGGCGACGACCAGCGCGAGCAGCGCGTCGCGCGGGGTGAGGAGCGACTCGACGACCAGGACGGCGTGCCAGCCTGCGGCGATCCCGAGCCAGCACAGCGCAAACCGCGGCAGCTGGCGGACCGCCACCCGCCGGCGAGCCGCCGCACGCACCGGCGCCTGGTCGTCGGTCCACCGAACCGCTTCGGCGTGCGGCATTCCCCTCCCCTCGCCTGGATCGAGCCGGAGCATACTGCCCCCATGCAGGCCCTCCGGGCAAGCGCCGCGAAGCAACAAAGGTGCCGCCCCAGCGCAGCGCGTCACGCCTTTCTAGATCGCGCGGGCGCGCGGCGGCGGGCAGGGTTGCAGCTCGGGGGATGACGACCGTCGCGGGGCGGCGGTCCGACCTTCGGGTAGCCCCGCGGCCGAAGTGGGGAGGACTAATGGCCCGCGTTCACCAGCGCCGCGACCGTGAACCAGTCGTCGGTGATGCCCGCCTGCTCGCCCTGGTTGAAGTACCAGCCCTGCTCGCCCGGGAAGCGCAGGCTCGGCAGCGAGACCTTGGTCGCGTGCTCGAGCTGCATGTCGACCATGACGATGGCCGGCGCGAAGATGCGCTCCTCGGGATACTCGATCGCGCCCGGGAGGATCTGCTTGCGGATCGCGACGTCGTTGATCCAGATCTTCCAGAGCTCCCCCGACCGGTCGTAGATGTCGCTGTACGGGATGCCCCAGGCCTCCTTGTCGATGAAGAGGACGCGCTTGCCGAAGGCGTACTGCGGCAGCTTCGAGACGCCTTCGACCACGTGCACGCGCCTTTTCTCCCACACGTCGTCGAAGGCCCAGTCGACCTTCTCGTTCCATTTCACCGGGAAGTGCTCGCCGTGCACCATGGCGAGCAGGTCACGCTCCCCCAGATACTTCCAGTCCATCCAAGCGACTTGGCCGGCGTAGCCGCCGTAGCTGTCGACGTCGGTGTCCTGCCCGAAGAGCGCGTCGGAGCGCTGCGCGGTCGACAGGCGGCGGATGCGGCGCAGCGCGGGCAGGTAGAGCCAGGCGTCGTCCTGCTTGGCGAAGTCGAGGTACCGGTTGCTGACGAAGCCGACCCCCTTCACATCGTACGGCTCGAGGATCGGGTAGAGGCCCTGCTGCAGCTCGTAGCCCGCCGGGTTGGGGGTCTTCTCGGGCTTCGGGTCGACGTAGAGCCGCCCGATCCACCACAGACGGCGGAAGTGGTCGAGGAGGAAGTGCCGCTCGACGCTCATCGGCCCGTGGTCCGCGATCGTGCCGGTGTCGGCGTCGAAGTTGCGCGCGTCGAGGTCGTCGGTCGCGAAGAAGTTGTGGTTGTAGTTCCACATGATCTTGATCGCGAGCTGGGGGTCGTTCGGCTGCAGGTTCGGGAACGGCAGGCCCGCGACGTAGTCCTTGAGCGAGAGGCCGTCGGCGCCGAGCCGCACCTGCTGCGAGTACTTCTCCGTCGCCTCCTTGTAGGCCTGCGGCCAGATGATGCGCCGGGTCTCCGTCACGGTGAGCGGAAAGCCGTGGCGGATGCACCACTCGAGGCCGGGCGACACCAGGTCCTTCACCCGCTCGACGTTCTCGGCCGTGATCCGGTCGCCGGGCGCGACGTCGGCGTGCGCGGCGCACGCGAGGACCGCTGCCGCGAGCACCCCGACGCGCCAGGGAATCCGTGAGCTCAGCAACCGCCTCCGAAGGTCTCTGCCATGCTCGCCTCCGCGCCGTAGAGGTCCACAGCCGGACGGCGAGCGCAAGCCGGTGGCATTGAACGTCGCGGGATCGCTCGGTAGGAGCAGCGGCCATGCCGGCCGACCCGGGGAGCTTCGCGCTCCTCGCCGCCCTCGTGCTGGTGGCGGCCATCCTCTACTCGTCGGTCGGCCACGCGGGCGCCTCCGCCTACCTCGCGGCGATGGCGCTCTTCGGCGTGCGCCCGGCCGCCATGAAGCCGGCGGCGCTGGTCATGAACATCGTGGTGGCGAGCGCGGGTACGGCCCGATGGTGGTCGGCCGGGCTCGTGCCGTGGGAGCTGCTCTGGCCGCTCTGCGCGGGCTCCGTCCCGGCCGCGTTCGCGGGCGGCGCTGTCGTGCTGCCGGTCGAGGTCTATCGCCGCGTGCTGGCCGTGATCCTGCTCGGCGCCGCGCTGCGCCTCTGGTTTCCGGCCCGCGCAGGGCAGCTCCGGCCGGCGCCTGGACCCGGCGTGCTCGTCGCCCTCGGCGCCGGCCTCGGGTTCCTCGCCGGGCTCACCGGCATCGGCGGCGGCATCTTCCTCTCGCCGATCCTCATCCTCGCCGGCTGGCAGGATCCGAAGCGGACGGCGGGCGCCTCATCTACCTTCATCCTCGCCAACTCGGTGGCCGGCCTCCTCGGCCACCTGACCGGCGCGCGGGACGTTCCGCCGGGCACCGGCCTCCTCGCCGCGGTGGCGCTCGTGGGCGGCCTCTACGGCTCGTGGCTCGGCGCGCGGCGGCTGCCGCCGCTCGCGCTGCGGCGATTGCTCGCTGCCGTCCTCCTCATCGCCGGCGGCCGGCTCGCGCGCGGCGGCTGAAGCCCGCGCGTCGGTGCGACGAGCGGGCATGCTTGCGGACTCGGGATGCCCCGAAGCTCGATCGCGGAATCCCTGCAGAGCTTCGCCATGGAGTCTATCTCGAGGCACGCGCATGGCCGGCGAGCGCGGCTTGGCATGCTTCCGGCAATTGCGGCCAATCGAGCCGGGGCTGGTGAGGAACGTGTCGCACGTCTGCATGCCCGTGGGGTCGACGAGGCCGCGCCTCGCGCGCGCCTGGTTCGTGGTGCTCCTGCTGCTCGGCCGTACCGCCGCAGCGGAGACCGACGGGGTGCTGGCGTTCACGCCCGACGCCGACACCTACGTGCACGCCCGCGCGCGCGGTCGGAGCTTCGGCACCGCCCGGCGGCTCTGGGTGAGCGACGCGCCCGCGCGCCAGTCGTTCCTGCGCTTCACGGTCACCGGCATCGGCGCGCGCGCGGTCGGGCAAGCCGTGCTGCGCCTCACGGTGGGGCCGGGGCGGCGCGCCGCGAGCAGCACCGGGGGCAGGGTCCGCCTGGTCACTGACAACGGCTGGACCGAGGCGCGTACGACGTACAACACGCGGCCGGCGGCCGGCCCGGTGCTGGCGCAGCAGGGGGCCGTCAGGGCCAAGCAGGCGGTGGACTTCGACGTGACCGCGGCGGTCGTCGGCGACGGCACCTACAGCTTCGCGCTGGATAGCCCGGCGCGCGACGCCGTCTGGTACCGGAGCCGACAGGCCCGGAGCGGACGTCCCGAGCTCCGGGTGGTCCTCGCTCCACCCGAGCCGAAGCCGGAGGTGCTCGGCGTCGAGGACCTCGGCTTCGGTCCCGCCATCGAGCCCGACGACAACAACAAGGCGACCGCACAGAAGCCCGAAAGCAAGCTCTGGTACGACGACGGCACATGGTGGGCCACGCTCTTCGAGCCCGGCGCCGGCGCGTACCGCATCCACCGGCTCGATCCCGCCACCGACACCTGGATCGACACGGGGACCTTCGTCGACGAGCGCCCGATGAGCCGGCAGGACGTCCTCCCGGACGGCGGCAGGCTCTACATGGTGTCGCGTTTCGACGGGACCCCGCCCGTGAGCCGGCTCCTCCGCTTCACCTACTCGCCCGCCTCGCGCTCGCACGTGCTCGACCCCGGCTTTCCCGTGAGCATTCCCGGCGGCGGGACCGAGTCGATGACGCTCGCCAGGGACTCCGGCGGCACCCTCTGGATCGCCTACACCTTGAACGACCAGGTCTTCGTCGCGACCACGCTCGGCAGCGACCTCGACTGGAGCGCACCCCTCGTCGTGCCGGTCGCGGAGGGAACGACGGTCAGGCCCGACGACATCGCCGGGGTGCAGCGGCTGCAGGGCGGCATCGGGGTCTTCTGGAGCAACCAGCTCACCGACAAGTTCTACTTCGCGGTGCACCGTGACGGGGCGCCGGCGGCGGATCCGGCGGCGTGGCAGCTCGAGATCGCCGCCGCCGGCGGACGCGTCGCCGACGACCACTTCAACCTGAAGCTCGCCTCCGACGGCCGCCTCTTCGCCGCGGTGAAGACCAGCCACCACACTCCGAGCTCGGCGCTCATCGGTCTGCTCGTCCGCTCGCCGGCGGGCGTCTGGTCGCCGCTCCACGAGGTCACCGACGTCGCCTCCAACCCGACGCGGCCGCTCTGCGTGCTCGACGAGGCCGCGCGCCGCGTGTACGTGTTCTACTCGCTGGATCAGTCCGCCATCTACTACAAGACGAGCGACCTCGATTCGATCTCGTTCCCCGACGGCCCCGGCACGCCGTTCATCGTGAGCACGCTCGCGACCGACATCAACAACCCGACCAGCACCAAGCAGAACGTCGACGCGAGCACGGGTCTCGTGGTGCTCGCCTCGAGTACCGAGCGCATGACGTACTGGCACCGGCGGATCGATCTCGCGCCGCCGGTGAGCACTCGTTGACGAGCCCGTGCCGACACAGTAGCCGGAGCGGTGGACATGACGCGACGGCGACGGCGCTGGCTCGTGGCGCTCGCCATCCTGGTCGTGCTGCGAGCGGCGCTCCCCGCCGGCCTGCGCGTGCTCCTGGCCTCGCAGGCCGGCAAGCTGCTCCGGGCGCGCGTCGAGATCGGCGACGTGGACCTCGCGCTCCTGCGCGGCGCGATCGCGCTGAAGGACGTCGTCGTGCGGCCGGGTGCGACCGCGCCGTCGTCCGGCCCCGACTCCGGGCCGCCCCTCGTCGCGTGGAAGCGGTTCGCCGTGAACGTCGCCTGGCTCCCGCTCTTCCGCAAGACCGTCGAGCTCGAGAGCGTGGAGCTCGACGAGCCGCGCCTCGCGCTCGACCGGCTCGCGAGCGGCGAGATCAACCTGATGGCGCTCGTCCCGAAGGGCGATGCGCCAGCCACAGAGCCGGTGGAAGGACAGGCACCCGAGCGCGCGCCCGCCGGAGCGGAGGGCGCGGGAGCGAAGGCGAAGGCCGCCTGGGGCGTCGGCGTCGACTACCTGGCGCTGCGCGGGGGACACATCCGCTTCCGCGACTTCGCCGTGCGCGGGGTCGAGCCTGTCGACGTCGCCCTGCCGACCATCGAGGTGCGCGACGTGGCGCTGCGGCCAGGGATCTACGGCCGCCCCGCACGCGCTCACCTCGACGTGCGGGTGGACGAGGGCCGGCTGCGGATGAACACGCAGCTCCGGCTCATCGCGCACGGCGTCGCGGTCGCGACCAGCCTGCGCGCGCGCCGGCTGCCGGTTCGCCGCACCCGGCTCTACGTGCCGAAGGTGGGCTGGCGCGAGCTCGCGGGGGAGCTCGGTGCCTCGGTCGTGCACCGCTTCGCGACCGGCGGCCGCCACGAGGTGCGCGGGACGGTCACCCTGGATGACGTGGCGGTCCGCGTGCCGGGCGTCGAGGAGCCGGCTCTGAAGTGGAAGCACTTCGCGGTGAGCGTCGATCCTCTCGACCTGCTGGCGCAGCGCGCCGCGGTGGCGAGCGTCGAGCTCGCCGGGGCGTCCGTCTTCGTGCGTCCCCGCGGCGGCGAGCCGCTGCTGGTGGCCGCACGGGCGCCGAACGGCGGGACGCCGCCGGCGGGCACCGGCGAGCCGGCGAGCTCACCCGCAGCGGACGCGAAGCCGTGGCGGTGGTCGGTCGCCTCGCTGCGCGTGACGGACGGCCGCGCGCGCGTGCTGGCCGGCGACGCCCCCACCGACGTCGGAGTCGAGCTCGAGGCACGCGGGCTGAGCGGCGACGGCGACGAGCCGGCTCCGGTGAGACTCGCGCTCCGGCTGGGCGACGGGTCGCTCACCGCCGAGGGAGGACTCCGCGTCGGCCGGCCCGGCTTCGCGGGCTCGCTCACGCTCGACAAGCTCCCGCTCCCCGAGCTCGCTGCGCTGCCGGGAGCGCTGCCGCCGAACGTCGTTCAGAAGGGTGTCGTCAGCGCGGAGCTCGGCGTCGCGGCCGGCTCCTCCGCTCCCGTGCCCGGCGACGTGCGGGTGCAGGGGAAGATCACGGTCACTGATCCGTGGGTCGCGGCCGCGGACCCGGAGGAGTTCGCGGCCGGCTGGTCCGCGCTCGACGTGGGCATCGACGAGCTCGATGTCCCGGGGGTGCTGGGCGGAGACACGACGACCGCGCCTCAGATCGGTGTCCGTCTCGCGGCCGTGAGTCTCGTCGAGCCCTACGTACAGCTCACGCGCACGCCGGAGGGGCTCATCCTCCCGCCGCTCTCGACGGCGCCGGCGAGCGAGGCGAACCCGGCGGCCGCCGCGCCGGAGCCCGCTCCACCCGGCGCGCCCGCCGTTCAGCCGGTCGGGCCTTCCGGCGACCTCGCGGTAGAGTCTCTCCGCCTGACCAAGGGCCGCATCTTCGTGACGGACCGCACCGTGAAGCCTTTCTTCTCGGGCGGCCTCTCGCCCCTCGACATCGACGTGACGCAACTCCGCTGGCCCGCGCTCGCGATGGAACACGTGCGCGTGGAGGCCACCTCGGCGACGCGCGGGACGCTTCTCGTCACGGGGGGCTTCTCGCCCGCGGGCGGCCAGATCGAGGTGAACGGCAAGGACATCGCCCTCCAGCCGTTCAATCCGTACGCGACGGCCTACTCGCCCTACAGCATCTCGAGCGGTGGGCTGGTGGTGACGACCAGGGCGCGCTTCCGCAAGGGCCGGTACGACTCGACCACTGCCCTGAAGCTCCTCAAGTTCGACCTGGGGGGCAAGGAAGGCGATACGCTCTTCGCGCAGCAGTTCGGCATCCCCCTCAGCGTAGCCCTGGCGCTCCTCAAGGATCTGCAGGGCAACATCGGCCTCGACGTCGCGCTCGCCGGCGACGCGCAGGGAACGCGGTTCGGGCTCGCGAGCGTCGTCGGCCAAGCGCTCCGCAAGGCGCTCATCGGCGCGCTCGCGTCGCCGCTCAAGCTGGTGGGGGCGGCGTTCGGAGGCGGCGCGGGCGAGAGCCTGGCGCCCGCCCCGATCCCCTTCCGGAGGGGCCGCGCCGAGCTCGCGGCAGGCGCGGAGGGGGCGGTGGCGGCGCTGGCGCGCCTGCTCGCGAGTCGGCCCGGCCTCGCCGTGACGCTCGACGCGGCGCCGAGCGTGGAGGATGTCCGCTGGCTCCGCGAGCAGGCGCTGCGCGAGGAGCTGGCGGCGCCGCAGGGCGTCCTCGGCTCCGTGCGGAACCTCCCCCAGCGCGGTGCCCGCGACCGCATTCGCACGGCGCTGGAGGCGCGCGCGCACGACGCGAAAGGCGAGCTCGCGACCGAGGACGCGGCGACCCTCGAACGGTGGTTGAACGAGCGCCCCGCGCCGACGCCCGAGCGGCTGCGAACGCTCACGGCCGAGCGCATGACGCGCCTCCAGGCGGCCCTGCGGGAGCAGCACGGCATCCCGCCCGAGCGCGTGGTCCGCCGCGATCCCGGCGCCGAGGTGGCCGAGGGTGCGCCCGCCGTCCGCTTCGAGATCGGCGCGGCGAGCGCAGTCGCCAGCGCGCAGTGAGCCGCGGGCCCCTCCCCCAACGTTGTGTGACTGCCTGGACCCTTATATATTCCTAATATGGGTACTGTTGCATTCAGTATTGACAAGGACACGCTCTCGCTGCTCGACGAGCTCGTGTCCGGGTCCTCTCCTCCTCGGAGCCGCTCATCGGTGGTCCGAGCCGCCATCCGCGATCTCGCCTTCAGGGAGCGCCGGCGTCGGACGGAGGCGCGGGAGGCGGAGGTTTTGCGGAAGCACCGCAAGCGGCTTGCGCGACAGGCGCGAGCGCTTGTCGCGGCGCAGGCACGCCCGTGAGACGGGGCGAGATCTACCGCACTCGCGAGCGAGTGGCCGAGCGCGGCGACAAGCCGGGATTTTACGTCGTCGTCTCCCGGAACTTCATCGCGCAGCACGACGCCGTGGCGACCGTCGTCTGCGCACCGGTCTACGGCGAGGTCCTCGGCCTCAGCACCGAGGTCACCCTCGGCCCGGACGACGGACTGCCGCGCAGCTCGGCGGCCCGCTGCGACTTCCTCACCCTGATGTTCAAGAGGCGGCTCACGGACTTCGTCAGCACGCTCGCCCCGGCCAAGGTAGCCGACCTCGACCGGGCACTCGCCAGCGCCCTCGAGCTGCCACTCCCCGCCTAGCGCGACGCGTGCGGCCGCGCCCGCTCGATGATCCGGCCGAAGTCCAGCCCTGCCGGCAGCGTCCCGAACGCGAGCCCGCGGTCGCCGTCCAGTCGCGAGACGCAGAACGCCTCGGCCACTGCCGGGTCGCCGTACCGGACGAGGAGCGACGCCTGGAGCGCCACCGCCATCCGCTCGACGAGCCGGCGCGCGCGCGCCTCGATCGCCTCCGAGCGGCCGAGATCCTGCCGCAGGTTCCCCACGAAGAGGTCGAGCCGCCGCTCGTCGCCGCCCGCCTGCCCGATCTCGCCGAACAACGCCTCCACCGACTCCGGCTCGCGCGCCATGGCGCGCAGGACGTCGAGGCAGATGACGTTGCCCGACCCCTCCCAGATCGAGTTGAGCGGCGCCTCGCGGTAGAGGCGCGGCATCATGGACTCCTCGACGTAGCCGTTCCCGCCGAGGCACTCGAGCGCCTCGGCGACGTGCATCGGCGTCCGCTTGCAGACCCAGTACTTGATCACCGCCGTCGCCAGCCGCGCGAAGTGCCGCTCGCGCTCGTCGCCGCCGTCGTAGGCGCGTGCGAGACGCATCATCGCGACGGTCGCCGCCTCCGACTCGACGGCGAGGTCGGCCAGCACGTTCTGCATGAGCGGCTGGTCCACGAGGCGGCGGCCGAAGGCGCTGCGGTGGGCGGCGTGGTGCGTTGCCTGCGCGACGGCCTGCCGCATGGTCGCGGCCGCGCCGATCACGCAGTCGAGGCGGGTGTGGTTCACCATCTCGATGATGGTCGGGACGCCACGCCCCTCCTCGCCGACCAGGCGCGCCCAGGCGGCGTCGAACTCGACCTCACTCGAAGCGTTGGACCGGTTGCCGAGCTTGTCCTTGAGCCGCTGGATGTGGAAGCGGTTCCGCGTGCCGTCGGGCAGCCAGCGCGGCAGGAGGAAGCACGACAGACCGCGCTCGGCCTGGGCGAGGACGAGGAAGACGTCGCACATGGGCGCCGAGCAGAACCACTTGTGGCCGGTGAGCTCGTAGGCGGCGCCGGGACCCGGACGGCCGAGTGGCCGGGCGCGCGTCGTGTTGGCGCGCACGTCGGAGCCGCCCTGCTTCTCGGTCATCGCCATCCCGCAGAGGGCGCCTGCCTTCTCCGACGCCGGGATCGGCCGCGGATCGTAGGTCGTCGACGTGAGACGCGGCTCCCACTCGGCGGCGATCTCGGGCACGACGCGCAGCGCGGGCACCGCCGAGTACGTCATCGAGATCGGGCAGCCGTGGCCCGCCTCCACCTGCCCGAGGACGTAGAACAGCGCCGCCCGGGCGGCGTGCGCGCTCGGGCGAGGCTCCCGCCACGGGAGCCCGTGCAGCTCGTGGGCGACGGACAGCCGCATGAGCTCGTGCCAGGCGGGGTGGAACTCGACCTCGTCGATGCGGTTGCCGTAGCGGTCGTGGGTGCGGAGGACGGGCGGATTCGCGTTGGCGAGCCGCCCCCAGGCGAGCGGCTCGCCGCCCGCGATCGCGCCGAGGCGCTGCACGCGCTCCTCCGCCCACCCCGCGCCCTCGCGGCGGAGCGCCTCGACCAGCACCCGGTCGGTCGTGAAGAGGTCGTAGCCCTGGAGGGGCGGGGGCTGGTTCAGAACCTCGTGCGTCGGCATGACGAGCCTCCTCGCGCCGGGCAGATCATTCCTCCCCGCATACCCCGCCCGTACCCTTGCGCCAAGCAGCGGGCGGTCAGATCAGGAGCAGCACACCGTCACTGAGCAGGGCACTGATCGAGGCTGAGGACGACCCGGCCCGACACCGCGACGTCGACGTGTCCGAACGGATCGAACGCGAGCGGGAGCTGCGCGCCTCTCGGGCTGGTGTCGTACTCGAGCTGGCCGTCGTCGTGCTTGGCCTTGACGCGGATGGTCCCGCGCTCCACCCCGTCGACCAGCACGGAGTAGAGCCCCGGCGGCACGTCCTGGATCTCGACGTGCACGTTGTGGTCGCAGTCCGTCTCGACGCGCAGCCGGCGGGTCCCGGTGGCCGTCGAGATCACGCCGCAGTTCAGGAGCGACACCTGGTCCTCGAAGATCGTGCAGTTCGCCGGCGCCGCGACCGTGGCGGTCGCCCCGACGATACCGATCGTGAACATCACGGCTGCAGCCAGCGATACTCTCATCATCGAGTTCCATGCGGACCCTAGACGCCTCCGCACGGCTTCTCCATTCGGAAAATCCCCTACGGGTCTTCCGTTGCGTACTCTTTCCCCGCGCGGAGGGGTCGAGCTATACGACCGCCATGGCAGAGACGGCGTCCTTCCGGCAGCGGTACGGCGAGTGGGCGCTCGTGACCGGCGCCTCGGCCGGGATCGGCGGCGAATTCGCCCGCGCGCTGGCCACGCGCGGCATGTCCTGTGTGCTGACCGCGCGCCGCGAAGATCGCCTTCGCGCCCTCGCGCGCGAGCTCGAGGAGACCTGCCGCGTCGCCACCCGCGTCGTTCCTGCCGACCTCGCCGCTCCCGACGGCGCGGACCGGCTCGCCAACGCCGTCGCCCGCCTCGAGATCGGCGTGCTCGTCAACAACGCCGGCTTCGGATACGCGGGGCGCTTCGAGAAGCTCGCGACCGACCGCCTGCGCGCCATGGTCCAGGTGAACTGCATGGCGCCGGTCGTGCTCACGAGCCGGCTTCTCCCGGGCATGCGTGCCCGCGGCCGGGGCGCGATCATCGTCACCGGCTCGGTGGCCGGGCGCCAGCCGCTGCCCCTGCACGGCGTCTACAGCGCCACCAAGGCCTTCGACCTCTTCCTTGGTGAGTCGCTGTGGGCGGAGCTGCGCGGCAGCGGGATCGACGTCCTCGTCATCGAGCCGGGCTCGACCGCCACCGAGTTCCAGGACGTGGCCGGCGAGGTGGCGCATCGCGGCGAGCCGCCCGAGAAGGTCGTCGCCGTGGCGCTCGCCGCGCTCGGCCGGCAGCCCTCGGTGGTGTCCGGCTGGATCAACTGGGTGACCGCCAACGCCTCCCGCTTCCTGCCGCGTGCGGCGACGGCGCGGGTCGCGGAGTGGGTGATCGCGCGGCAGACCCCCGCGGAGATGCGATAAGAGACATCATCCACGTCGACATGGACGCGTTCTACGCGTCCGTCGAGCAGCGCGACGACCCCGAGCTCCGCGGCCGCCCCGTGCTCGTCGGCGGGGATGCACGCCGCGGCGTCGTGACCTCGGCCTCGTACGAAGCCCGGCCCTTCGGCATCCGCTCGGCGATGCCGATGGCCGAGGCGGTCGCTCGCTGTCCGCACGCCGTCGTCGTCCGTGGCCGGATGGACCGGTACGTCGCGGTCGGTCACGAGCTGCGGGCGATCTTCCACCGCTTCACGCCGCTCGTCGAGCCGCTCTCGCTCGACGAGGCCTTCCTCGACGTGACCGCGAGCGTCCGGCTCTTCGGGCCGGCTGCGGACATCGCTCGCCAGATCAAGACCGCCATCCGGGCCGAGACCGCGCTCACGGCGAGCGCGGGCGTGGCGCCGAGCAAGTTCGTCGCCAAGATCGCGAGCGACGTCTCGAAGCCGGACGGGCTCCTCGTCGTCGCGCCCGAGGACGTGCGCGACTTCCTCGCGCCGCTGCCGGTGCGCCACGTGTGGGGCGTCGGCCGCGTGACCGAGGCCGCCCTCCACCGCCTCGGCCTGCGGACGATCGGCGACCTCGCCGCGGCCGACCCGCGCCTCCTGGCGCGTCACTTCCGCGGCGGCGCCGCCGAGCTCGTCGCGCTCGCGCGCGGGATCGACAACCGCCCCGTGCGGCCCGACCGCGAGCCCAAGTCGATCGGCGAGGAGGAGACGTTCGCCCGCGACCTCGCCCGGGCGGAGGTGGCGCCCCACCTCCTCGTGCAGGCGGAGAACGTCGCCCGGCGGCTCCGGGCCCGCGGTCTCCAGGCGCGCACCGTGGCGCTCAAGGTGAAGCTCGCCGCCCGCGCGCGCGCCGGCCGCTTCCCGACGCTGACCCGCCGTTACACGCTCGCCGAGCCGACGGCCGACGAGTCCGTGCTGTTCGCCGTCGCCCGCAAGCTGCTCGAGCACGTGGACCTTGGCGGCCGTCGCGTGCGGCTCGCAGGGCTGGCTGCGGCGAACCTCGTCCCGGCGGCGCCCGAGCAGCTCGCGCTGTTCGCCGCCGCGCGCGAGTCGGCCACACGGCGCGCCGCGGCCGCACGCGCGGTCGACGAGCTCGCGCGGCGCTTCGGCGCGGACGTGGTGCGGCGTCGGCTGCCGCGCGAGGGATGAGGCCGGGTACCCGGAGGTCATTCGTGCGGACGCCTCCCTTCGCGCTATAAGAGCTGCGTGGACCCCGAGCTCGACCGGAGCCTGCAGCGTTTTCGCCAGGCGCTCGAGGAGCGGTTCGGAGACGACCTCATCACCCTGGCTGTCTTCGGCTCCCGGGTACGAGGGGAGGCGAGGCCGGAGAGCGATCTGGACATCCTGCTGGTGATCCGGGGCCTCCCGCGCCAGCGCTTTGCGCGGCGGCGGCTGGTGAGCCCGCTCGCCCATGCGGTGGGCGACTCGTTCGCGGAGACGGTCTCGACGATCCCGCTCACGCCGGAGGAAGCGAGCCGCGTCAAGCCCTTCTACCTCGGCATGCTCGACGGCCACCGCCTCCTGGTCGATCGCGGCGGATTCTTTCGCGGTGTTCTCGACCGGCTCGAGCGGCGGCTCGAGGAGCTCGGCGCGCGCCGCCTCGTCGATGAGCTCGGCAATGCGTACTGGGACCTGAAGCCGGATTACGTCCTCGGTGAGGACATCGTGCTGTGACGACGCGCAAGATCGCGCGCGACTATCTCGGCAAGGTGGAAGCCCGCCTCGATGCCCTCCGGCTCTTCCTCGGACGCGGCCGGTACGACGACGTCGTGCGGGAGGCACACGAGGCAATCGAGCTGCTGCTCAAGGGTGCCCTGCACTTCGTGGGCATCCTCTTCGAGCGTTCGGAGGCCGAGGAAGCCATCCGCGCCGTGGAGCGTCTGCTCGGCCTCTACCGAGTCCTGCTCGACACCGCGAAGGACTGAATGCCTCGCGTCGTCGTCGCACCCGATGCGGCCACCCGGCTCGCCGTCGCCGCCGAGTGGCTCGCGGCGCAGCCGCTCGATGCCGAGGTCCTGGTCGTCGGGCCCACGTGGGAGGCGTGCGACGACCTCGTCCGGAGCGCGGTCGTCCAGGCGCGCGCGCGTTTCGGCACCGTCCGGCTGACCCTCGATCGGCTGGCGGCACGCCTCGCCACCCCGGTCCTCGCCGCCGACGGTCGCGTACCCGCGGGCGGGCTCTCGGTCACCGCCGTCGCAGCGCGGGCCGTCCATCTGCTCCGCGCCGAGGACGCGCTCCGCTACTTCGCCCCGGTCGCGGGACGGCCCGGCTTCCCGGCGGCGGTCGCCCGGACGCTCGAGGAGCTCCGCATGAACGATGTCGGCCCGGCGGCGCTCCGCCGCCTCGGTGCGAGCGGAGCCGATCTCGCCGCCCTCGCCGAGCGCGTCCAGCGCGAGCTCGCCGCAGCGCGGCTCGCGGACCGGGCGCTCGTCTTCGAGGCCGCCCGCGGCGCCCTGCCGGACGCGCGGCTCCCGGCCGCCATGCTCTTCCTCGACGTACCGCTCGCCAGCGTCCGGGAGAGGGAGCTCGTCGCGGCCCTCGCGCGCCGCGCGCCGGAGGTCCTCGCCACGGCGCCGCGGGGCGACGCGCGCACGATCGCGCAGCTCGAGGCCGCTCTCGGCTGCGCGGCCGAGGCGGCCCGCCCCCGGCGGCGCAGCGGCTCGCTCGGCGCGCTGCAGGAGCATCTCTTCGAGGACTCGACGCCGCCGCGAGCGGGGCTCGACGAGACCGTCACCCTGCGCTCCTGGCCGGGCGAGGCGCGGGAAGCGGTGGAGATCGCGCGCGCCGTGCAGGCGGCCGCCGCCCGCGGCGTCCCCTTCGACCGGATGGCGGTCCTCCTCCGCTCGCCCACCGACTACCGCGAGCATCTGGAGGAGGCCTTCCGGCGGGCGGCCATCCCGGCGTTCTTCGCGCGCGGCACGAGGCGGCCCGATCCCGGCGGGCGCGCGCTCCTGGCGCTCCTCGCCTGCGCGGCCGAGAAGCTCTCGGCGCGGCGCTTCGCCGAGTACCTCTCGCTCGCGCAGGTCCCCGATCCCGACCGGCCGGCGGACCCCGAGCCGCGCTGGGTCCCGCCCGAGCCCGACCTGCTGCCGACCGCGCCGGCAACCGAGCCCCTCGACGATCAGCTCCCGCCCGATCCCGACTCGGCCGCGGTGGTCGCCGGCAGCCTGCGCGCGCCGTGGCGCTGGGAGCGCCTCCTCGTCGACTCGTCGGTGATCGGCGGCAAGGAGCGCTGGGCGCGCAGGCTGGCCGGGCTCGAGCGCGAGCTTGCGCTCCGCCGGGCGGCGATCGCCGGCGAGGACGAGCTGCGCGCCGCCGCGCTCGACCGCCAGCTCGCCGACCTCGCGCACCTTCGCGACTTCGCACTGCCGCTCATCGACCGGCTCGCCGCGCTGCCCGCGCAGGCGACGTGGGGCGAGTGGCTGGGCCAGCTCCGCGCGCTCGCCACGGCCGCGCTCCGGAGCCCGGACGCCGTCCTCGCCACCCTCGCCGAGCTCGAGCCGATGGCGCCGGTCGGCCCCGTCGACCTCGACGAGGTGCAGCTCGTCCTCGGCCCCCGGCTCCGCGAGCTGACCGTGCCGCCTCCTCGCCGCCGCTACGGCGCGGTGCTGATCACCGCCGCGGAGGCCGCCCGCGGTCTCGCCTTCGACGTGGTCTTCGTCCCCGGCCTCGCCGAGAAGCTCTTCCCGCGGAAGATCGTGGAGGATCCCATCCTCCTCGACGGCGAGCGCGAGACGCTCGGCGTCCCCGCGCTCACCACCCGCCACGCGCGTGGCGCGGCCGAGCGCCTCGCGCTCCGCCTCGCGATCGGCGCGGCGCGCGAACGGGTCCTTCTCTCCTATCCGCGGATCGACGTGGAGCAGGCGCGGCCGCGCGTGCCGTCCTTCTACGGCCTCGAGGCGCTGCGCGCCGCCGAGGGCGCGCTTCCCGGGTTCGAGGAGCTCGGGCTCCGCGCCGAGCCCGAGTCGGGCGGGCGCCTCGGCTGGCCTGCGCCGAAGGAGCCGGAGAACGCGATCGACGAGGCGGAGTACGACCTGGCCCTGCTGGCGCCGCTCCTGACCGCCGATCCGGAGACGACGGCGGGCACGGCGAGCTACCTGCTGACGGCCAACCCCCACCTCGCCCGGGCGCTGCGCGCGCGCGCCCGGCGCTGGCTCCGCCGCTGGACGCCGGCCGACGGGCTCGTCGATCCCGACCCGCTCGCTCGCGAGGCGCTCGCACGCCATCAGCTGGGCGCGCGCTCCTTCTCGCCCACGGGGCTCCAGCACTTCGCCCTCTGCCCGTACCGCTTCCTCCTCCAAGCGATCCATCGCCTCGAGCCGCGCGAGGAGCCGGCAGCGATCGAGGTCCTGGACCCCCTCACGCGTGGCGCGCTCTTTCACGACGTGCAGTTCGAGGTGCTGAGCGAGCTGCGTGCGGCGGGCCTCCTTCCCTACCGGCCCGCCGACCTCGAGCGGACGCTCGCGACGCTCGACGTGGTGCTCGAGCGGGTGGCGGCGCGCTATGCCGAGGATCTCTCGCCCGCCATCCCGAGGGTGTGGCAGGACGGCATCGAGACGATCCGCTGCGACCTCCGCGAGTGGCTCCGGCGTGCGGCCAGCGCCGGCGACGGCTGGGTGCCGCACAAGTTCGAGCTGTCCTTCGGCCTCGCCGACCGCGACCGGCCGAACGCGGACCCGGCCAGCGTCGGCGACCCGGTCAGGGTACTCGGCGATTTGACCCTCCGCGGCTCGATCGACCTGGTCGAGCGGCACGCACGCGGCGCCGTCCGTGCGACCGACCACAAGACCGGCAAGGCGCGCGCGGCCGACGGGGTGGTCATCGGCGGCGGACAGGTCCTCCAGCCGGTGCTCTATGCGCTCGCGCTCGAGCAGCTCCTGCCCGAGCCCGTCGAGGGCGGCCGCCTCTATTACTGCACGGCCGACGGCGGCTTCCAGGAGCGCGTGGTCCCGCTCGACGCCGAGAGTCGTGCAAGTGCGGGCACGGTCGCCGATATCGTCGGCCGCGCGCTGGCGGACGGGTTCCTGCCCGCCGCCCCGGTCGCGGGCGCGTGCCGGTGGTGTGACTACCGTCCCGTCTGCGGTCCGCACGAGGAGGCGCGGGTTGCGCGCAAGCCCCCCGAGCGGCTCGCCGAGCTCGCCCGCCTGCGCGCGCTCAGGTGATCATGGCGCTCGCCGACCAAAACGCGCGCGAACGTATCCGTGCCGATCTGGACACGACGTTGGTGGTCGAGGCCGCAGCGGGCACCGGGAAGACGACCGAGCTCGTCGGCCGCATGGTGGCCGTCCTCATGGCAGGCCGCGGGCGCCTGGACGGCATGGTCGCGGTCACCTTCACGGACACCGCAGCGGGCGAGCTGAAGCTGCGTCTCCGCACCCACATCGAGCAAGCCCGCCGCGACGACGCGGGCTGTACCCCGGAGGCGCGCCGGCTCCTCACCGACGCGCTGCCGCAGCTCGAGGAGGCACGGATCGGGACGATCCACTCCTTCTGCGCCGACCTGCTGCGCGAGCGGCCGGTCGAGGCGGGCGTCGACCCGCTCTTCGAGGTGGCGCCCGACGACGTCGCCCGCATGCTCCTCGACCGCGCCTACGACCGCTGGTTCGAAGCGGTGCTCGCCAATCCGGGACCCGGCGTGCGGCGCATCCTCCGCCGCCGCACCGGCGAGGACGGGCCGCGCGGCCTGCTCCGCGCGGCGGTGCACGCGCTCGCCGAGCGACGCGACTTCCCGACGTCGTGGCGGCGGGCGCCCGGCTTCGACCGCGACGGCGCGATCGACGGCCTCGTCGCGGAGATGGCGGCGCTGGCCGAGTGGGCATCACGCGGGAACCCGGAGGACTACTTCACGCAATCGCTCGCCGAGCTGGCGCGGTTCGTCGACGACGTGGCGCGGGCCGAGTCGGTGCGCCCCCGGGACCACGACGGCCTCGAGGCGGACCTCGTGCGCTTCGTGCGCGACTGGCATGCGGCGTGGGTCGGCTTCCGCTCCGCGCCGAACGGGTTCCCCAAGGCGGAGCTGCGCGAGAAGCGGGACGCGCTGAAGGTCCGGCTCGACCGCTTCGTCGCCGATGCGGGCGCCGACCTGGCGCCGGAGCTCAGGGACGAGCTCTGGCCCGTCGTGGAGACCTACGACGAGCTCAAGAAGCGCGCCGGCTGCCTCGATTTCCTCGACCTCCTGCTCCTGGCCCGCAACCTGGTCCGCGGCAAAGCCGCCGTGCGCCGCGAGCTCCAGCGGCGCTTCACGCACCTCTTCGTCGACGAGTTCCAGGACACGGATCCGCTCCAGGCGGAGATCCTGGTGCTGCTCGCGGCCGACGATCCGATGGTGGACGACTGGCGGCGCGCGCGCCCGGTGCCCGGGAAGCTCTTCATCGTCGGCGACCCGAAGCAGTCGATCTACCGCTTCCGCCGCGCCGACGTCGCCCTCTACGAGGAGGTGAAGCGACGGGTCGTCGACGCGGGCGGAGCGCTCGTGGAGCTCACCACCAGCTTCCGTGCCGTGCCGGAGATCCAGGAGGCGGTGAACGCCGCCTTCGCCCCGCGCCTCGACGGGGGGAGCCAGGCCCGCTACGTGCCGCTCGCGCCCTTCCGCAGCGGCGTCGACAGCCAGCCCGCGCTCGTCGCCCTGCCCGTGCCCGCGCCGTACGGCAAGTTCCGGACCATCGTCCAGTGGAAGATCGAGGAGTGCCTGCCCGACGCGGTCGCGGCCTTCGTCGAGTGGCTGGTCCGCGGGAGCGGCTGGACGGTGACCGAGCGCGAGCGGCCCGCCGAGCGCGTGCCGCTGCGCGCACGCCACGTCTGCCTGCTGTTCCGGCGCTTCCGCTCCTTCCGCACCGACGTGACGCATCCCTACGTGCGCGCCCTCGAGGCGCGCCACCTGCCGCACCTGCTGGTCGGCGGGACGTCTTTCCATCGGCGGGAGGAGGTGGAGGCCATCCGCAATGCGCTCGCCGCGATCGAGCGTCCCGAGGACGAGCTCGCCGTCTTCGCGACGCTGCGCGGCCCGCTGTTCGCGCTCGGCGACGCGGCGCTCCTCGCCTTCCGCGAGCGGTGCCGGACGCTGCACTCCTTCCGGCCGCTGCCCGCCGACCTGCCGCCCGAGCTCCAGGAAGTTGCGGACGCGCTCGCCGTGCTCCGCGACCTCCATCGCGGCCGCAACCGCCGGCCGATCTCCGACACGATCGGCCGGCTGCTCGCCGCCACCCGGGCGCCGGCCGGGCTCGCCATCTGGCCGACGGGCGAGCAGGCGCTCGCCAATGTGAGCCGGCTCGTCGACCTCGCCCGCCGCGCCGAGCGCGGCGGCGTCATCTCCTTCCGCGCCTTCGTCGACCGCCTTATGGTAGAGGCGGAGCGCGGCGAGGCGAGCGACGCCCCGATCGTCGAGGAGGGGACCGAGGGCGTGCGCATCATGACCGTGCACCGCGCCAAGGGCCTCGAGTTCCCGGTCGTGATCCTGGCCGACCTCACGGCCAACGAGACGCACGCCGAGCCGTCGCGCTGGGTCGACGCCGAGCGCGGGCTCTGCGCCATGCGGCTCGCCGGCTGCTCGCCCCCGGAGCTCCTCGAGCACGCCGCGGACGAGCTCGCCCGCGACCGCGAGGAGGCGGCCCGCGTCCTCTACGTGGCGGCGACGCGCGCGCGCGACCTCCTGGTGGTGCCCGCGGTCGGGGACGGTCGGCAGGACGGCTGGCTCGCGGGCCTCAATCCGGTCGTCTATCCGGCCGAGTCGCGGCCCGAGAGCCGGACGCCGCGCGGCTGTCCCGGCTTCGGCACCGACACCGTGCTGGTCAGGCCGGCCGACGTGCCGCGCCCGCCGGCGTCGGTGGCGCCCGGCCTGCATCGCCCCGAGGCCGGGCAGCACCGCGTCGTGTGGTGGGATCCGGCGGCGCTGCGCCTCGACGTCCAGGAGTCCGTGGGCCTCGCGCAGCACAAGCTCCTGACGGCGGACGAGAGCGGAACCCGATCCGAGGCGGGGATCCGGCGGCACGACGCCTGGCAGGCGACGCGCGCCCAGGTGCGCGCGGCGGCGGGCCTCGCGAGCCTGCGCGTCGTGACCGCGACCGAGCAGGCCGCGGTGGCGACGTTCGACGCGGCGGCCGACGTGACCGTCGAGACCGTCCCGCCCGACGGGCCCCGTCCGCACGGCAAGCGCTTCGGAACGCTGGTACATGCCGTGCTGGCGGTGGTCGACCTCGACGCCGGGCCCGAGGAGGTGGCGCGCGTGGCGGCGCTCGAGGGCCGTCTCCTCGGGGCGTCGGCGGAGGAGACGTCGGCCGCGACCGGGACGGTGGTCCGCGCGCTCGCCCACCCGCTCGTCCGCCGCGCGGCCAGCGCCGGGTCCTGCCGGCGCGAGACGCCGGTTGCCATCCGGCTCGACGACGGCGTCGTGGTCGAAGGGGTGGTCGACGCGGCGTTCCTGGAGAACGGGGTCTGGACCGTCATCGACTTCAAGACCGACGTCGAGATCGCGGGCCGCCTCGGCGAGTACCGGCGTCAGGTCGCCCTCTACGCCGCGGCGATCGCGCGCGCGACGGGCGCCCCGGCCCGCGCCGTCCTCCTCCAGATCTAAGGTAATGGAAGCCATCGCGCTCGTGGCCTTCGGCGTCTTCGCGCTCCTCGACTGGCTCGCCGTGTCGCGGAGCGTGCGTCCCGTCGAGTACGTCGCCAAACCGGCCACGCTCCTCGCGCTGCTCGTCTATGCGGGCTGCGGCCATCCCTCGCCGTGGCTGGTCGCGGCGCTCGCCTTCTCGCTTCTTGGCGACGTCTTCCTCATGCTGCCGGCGGACCTGTTCCTCGCCGGCCTGGCCGCGTTCCTGGTCGCGCACCTGGCATACATCGGGGCGTTCGCGGGGCCGGTCATGCCACGGCTCGTGTGGCTGGCGGTGGTGATCGGCGCCCTCTCGCCGGTCGCGGCCCGCATCCTGCGCGCGGTTCCCGACCGGGCGCTCCGGGCGCCCGTGGCGGTCTACAGTCTCGCGATCTCGCTGATGGTGGCGTCGGCGCTCGCCTCCACCTCGAGCCTCGCGATCGCGGGAGCCGTCCTGTTCCTCGTCTCCGACATGCTCATCGCCTGGAACCGGTTCGTGCATCCGCGCCCGTGGGCGCCGCTGGCCATCATCGTGACCTATCACCTGGGGCAGCTCGGCCTCGCCACCGCGCTGCGGGGGTGATGCCCGCAGGTCCGCTCCAACCGCGGGTCAGGCTTCACCTTACCGTAACGCACCCGCGCCCCATCGCAGCATCGTGACCTATCGAAGAGATCGATGCCTGGCGAAGTGGAAGACGGTGCCTTCCGGATCCTCGAATCCCAGATTCGGACCGATGCGCCGGAGGGGAATTCCCGCTGCGCGAAGCGCGGCCTCGGCGGCGGCCGGATCGGGAACGCGCAGCGCCACGTGGTGGGGCTGGCGCAGCGGCTCCTCGCCTTCGGCTTGAAACAGCGCCAGGTGCGAGCCGTCGTCGCCGACGTGGACGAACGCCATGGTCCGTGTTTGGTGGTCAATCTGCAGACCCAGGACGTTGCGAAACCAGGCGACGGCGCGCGGCAGATCGCGATACCGAATGCCAACGTGGTCGATGCCTCTGCTGTCAAAGAGTGCCATCAGGTCCTCCATTCAATGAGCACGCCGACGATGCATCATCACACGCTTTGAGCGCAGCGACTCGCAACCTAACGGTAGCACTCACCCGCACGCGGCTTCCTACGCGTCGGGTGCAGCGCCGAAGTTAGACGGCGACTTGTAGGCGATGCTGCGGGAAGTGGCCCAGCCGACACAAGCCGCCGGCAGCCCGGATCGATTGTTAGATTAAGACCCCCGAGCGTCCGCGCGGCAAGGAGCAGGAGATCGCCGGGTTCGGCGAAGACGACCTCATCCACAGTGAAGTACTTGTCGAGGCGGATGATGGCGAACCCCACGCTGCGCGTGACTTGCTGACCGTTCGCGAGAACAAAACTCACGTCCTTCTTCTCACGCGGGACGTTGATCCTCTCCAGCGATTTCTCGGGCACCCTGCTGAACTCACTTCCCGTATCCACCAAGACCTTCTGGAGCACCACCGACCGCGCCCTGTCGACAGGGTTCTCGATCCTGCACTTAACGTAGAAGGTCCCCATCCGTGCCACCCCGTGTCTCATATCGCTCAACTCACAGCGACCGTCTAACGATCGGACGCTGAGCGGCCGGCTGACCGCGCCCTCGCGACTTCGCCGTGCCGTCACGGCCAGCCCGCTCCTGCTTGTTAGGCAGCAAGCACCTTGCCATAACCGCCCAAAGAGCCTGCATGTCGTGCGGAACCACGGTCGCGAAGATCATGGCACCGGCGTGAATTGGCGCTGAGGGTCCTTCGGGCTCATGAGTCCCACGTGATTGCCGTCCGGATCTTGCACGATGGCGTAACGAGCTCCCCAGAAGGCATCGTGAGGCGGTTGCCGACCAAAATAACCCGCCGACGTCAGCTCGGCGTAACGCGCATCAACCGCTTCGCGAGACGACAACGAAAATCCCAGCACAGCTCGAGTCACGCCGTCGCGCGGAATCCAGTCTGGGTGCCAAATTCGCACCATTTCGTGATTATCGAACTCCAACCGTACGCCGTTTGGCATGGCCACTTCTGTATGGCGCGCTCCACTGCCGGGAGGCCAGACAGACGCCGGCGGAACACAGAGACCCAGCCTTGAATAAAAGGCGATCGTGGCGTCCATGTTCTCCACGATGAGATTGATCTGATCAAACGCGACGGGGGTATCACTCATCTCGTAGGCTCCTGAAGCGTGTTCTCGTTCTTCTTGCTGCCTAACGACCTGGCGATGACCCGCCGGCGCAGATTCTTGCGCGGTGACCACCACAGCTCAAGCCGGGCGGGTCCATCGCCGAGTTAGACATCGCCATCGCCGCCCAATCCTGAGACACTCGGTCGATGCCCCCCTTGTTCCGATTGTTCGTGCCAATCGACCCCGTATGAGCCTGACACCACACCTGTGTGGATCCCATTCGCGCCGGCGTCCGAATCGACGCATCGATGGTCGCTGGCGGCCGTTGACCCATGGCTCTGACAACCGCCGCGAACGCCGCCCGACCGAGGCAGATCGCAAGGATGGGGCTGACGATCTCGATCTGCGGCAGCGCAAACTCCCGGGCCACTCGAACGAGATCCCGCATCGGAACAGGAGCATTCTGGGCTCCACGCTTCACGAAGGGAAAGACGTTCGTCGCATAAATGTCCTTGAGTTCTAACCCGAGGTGCGTCGAGAGCCGCTGCTTCAGCCGTCGATTCGTACCGCGGGCCGGATCGTAGCCGTGCTCGACACGGTCAGGCAGAAACGGCCCGGCGAGAACATCCTCCGACGCCCAATCCTGCAACAGCACCATCACGTTCGCGTCTACGTTCCCGGCTGACTTCGTGTAGGGCGACACAAATTCACACTCGTAAGCTCCGCCGTGAAAGTCTCCGATGCAGGCATAACGCCGCCAACGCTCCGCGCGACGCTTCCTTCCAAGGTCAAGCAACCACTGGCCTTTTTGTTCACTCAGCCCTCGTGCGTATAACGACTCGGTGCTTCAGCGGCGGCGCGCAGCGCCGTCCGCTGCAAGCACGGGTTAGCTGACTCCTAGCCGTTCAATCTTCGCGAATCGCTCTGCTAGCCGGTTTCGGCCGGTGCCGCCTCTACCATGGGGCTAACACCGCGCGCGCAAGGGCGGCCTTTGGCCGCGAGAACCTGTCACGCGCGGCGTAGCGCCCCACCGCCCCCGGCCTCAGGAATCGCGCCCCGGGTACTCTGCGGTCGAATGCTCGACCCGCCCCGTCGTCACGCCGAGCTGCATCACCGCCGCCCGCGCGAGCTGACGGTGCCAGCGTCCCCGCGGCACGACGAAGATCGAGCCGGCTCGCACGGTGGTCTGGACGGGACGCTCGTCCGTCAGCACGACGACCTCGACCTCTCCTTCGACGATGTAGAGGAACTCGTCCCCGTCGGGATGACGCTCCCAGGGGGACTCCCCGGAGTAGCGCCCGACCCAAACCATGCCCTTATTGAACGACGCGAGCCTCCAGAAGGACGCTGTGCCGTCTTCCGTCATCCAGATGGGGTGCCCATCCAGCGCCGCGAGAACGTCGTGAGCTTCCATCGCCTTCCTCCTTTCTCCTGCGCTACGCGCGCTCCATCATCTTCGCGTACCGCTGCTGCATCTCGTCGAACGACACGTCCTCGATGTGGTGCCCGATGTTCCAGCGGTGGCCGAACGGATCGCGCAGTATCCCCGAACGCTCGCCCCAGAACTGGTCCTGGGGATCGCGCTCGATCACGGCCCCGGCGGCGGCGGCGCGCTTCATCACCTCGTCGGCGTCGTCGACGTGGAGGTGGATCGTCACGCTCGTTCCCTCATTCGTCTGGGGTCCCCGGATGCCGTATTCCGGGAACTCGTCCGACAGCATCAGGGTGCTGCCGTTGAAGACCAGCTCGGCGTGGCCGATCCGGCCGCCCGGTTCGCTCAGGCGGAACTTCTCCGCGGCGCCGAACGCCTGCTTGTAGAACTCGATGGCCTTGGCCGCGTCCTTCACGTGGAGATACGCGAACAGCTCGTGGACCTTCATGGGATCCTCCTTTCGGACCCGATCATGCGTCGGCCCGCGCTGCGCGTCTTGGACGGAATTGACCTGGTTGGCAAGGGGACGTGCAGCAGCGAGGCCGGCGCCACGGCGCGATACTCGCTCGGGGAGACCCCGCCGAGCTCGCGGAACTCGCGGTTCAAGTGCGGCTGGTCGCTGTAGCCAGCGGCCAGCGCGACATCAGCGAGCGGCAGTGGCGGCCGGGTGGCGAGCAAGCGGAGCGCGTCTTGAAACCGGAGGACGCGACAGTAGAGCTTCGGCGGGAGCCCGACCGCCCCGCGGAACAGGGCGACGAACCGCCGATGGCTGTAGCCGGTCTCGTCGACCACCGCTCCGACGTCGCCGGTGGTGGGGAAGCGCGCGAGCGCGTGCGCGACGGCCGGGTGCAGGCCGCGGACCTGCGGCAGCCGGGCTGCGAGCAGCGCCTCGAAGAGGTCGAGCTGACGCTCGGGGTGGGCGGCCTCGAGGAGGCGCTCGCGCGCTTCGACCGCCGATCGGCCCCACAAGTCCACCAGGGGGGTGTGACGGCCGGCGAGCTCGTCGGCGGGCGCGCAGAAGAGCAGCGCCGCGGCACCGGGCAGAAGCCGGGCTCCGACGGTGCGGACGGGCCGGGGCGTGTCGCGGAGGTAGAACGTCGCCCGGGCGCCACCGACCACGGCGTAGCCCATGCTGGTTGCGGTCCGGTCGGTGACGTTGTCGTAGAGCCGTACCGGGTGATCGGAGAGCCGGAACACGAGGTGGGTCGCTCCGCTTCCGAGCATGCGCTCGCGGTCGCTCGCGTCGCCGTCGGCGGCGCCGTGTTCGTCCGACACCCAGACGACGCTGATGAAGGGGCGCAGCGCCGGTCGCGGGGCCCGCGTGATCGCGGCCGGCCTAGCATCGCCCCATCCCTCGACGACGCGCCGCATGCCGACCATCTCGCAACTAGGCTACGTCGGGCGGCCGCGTGACAGCAAGGGTGGATTTTCGTTGCCCTTCCGTCCCCTGATCGCAGCCGCTCCGCGCTCAGCAGCTTCTGGCACCCGGCCTGGCCGTCGCCGCCCGGGTCCTGCCGGGCCGCCTCGAGGCGTTGCTCGATGGCTCGATGAGATCGCGCTCTTCGTGCTCCCGGTGCGTGGCCCCGTCGCTACCCGCGCGCCCTTGAGAACGCATCCCATGGTCTGTCTTCGCCAGCTAACGACCCGGCGGTTCAGCGGCGGCGCGCAGCGCCGTCCGCTGCAAGCGCGGGTTAGGCGGTGACCCGGTGATGCCGATCATTCGCATGGCTGAGGCCACTTCTCCTGCAGGTACTTGTTCGAGCGCCAGTCGCGAGCGGACGGGACCAAGGGGCCGCTGTTGTGTTCAAGCAGCTTGATTCGCGTGCACAGTGGTAGCGCAAGATTCAGATCGTCCTTCCGCAGTGCCTCGGCAAGCTCCAACGCAGTGCTCGCGATCGTTGCCCACTTCTGGCCTCCATACGAGCGACTCCAGCCATGTCGCCCGAAGAGTGTGATGAGATCCTGGAGGTGTAGGTGGGTGG
>Ga0209156_10000145_pt1 | contig 55992 bp, 58 predicted proteins | sample GraSoiAngelo_124_FD_185881 | JGI IMG/M metagenome (GOLD analysis project Ga0209156, IMG submission 185881) | Grasslands soil microbial communities from the Angelo Coastal Reserve, California, USA - 14_0927_05_20cm (SPAdes) (version 2) | ecosystem: Environmental > Terrestrial > Soil > Grasslands... | reverse complement strand
TTCGCGCCGTCGATGTGGCTGTACGCCGCGCTGTTCTTCGTCGAGTCGTTCACGCTGTACCTCTATTACTACGGCTGGGACCGCTGGAAGAAGGGACGGGCGAAGCTCGGCCATTGGACGCTCGGCATCCTGCTCAACGTCTGGGGCACGATCGTGATGTTCATCGCGAATGCGTGGCTCACGTACATGATGTCGCCGCCGCGGGACATCACGCCCACCACCGACCCGACCACGATCAAGCTGTGGCACGCCATCGCCAATGCGACCTGGATGCCCATCAACGTGCACCGGGTCATTGCGAACGTCGTGTTCGGCGGCGCCATCGTGGGAGCGTACGCGAGCTACCGCTTCCTCGCGGCGCGCACCGAGGAGGAGCGTGCCCATTACGACTGGATGGGCTACGTCGGGAACTTCATCGCGATGTCGGCCCTCATCGTGCTCCCCTTCGCCGGTTACTGGCTGGGGCGCGAGATCTATCAGTACGACCAGTCGATGGGGATCACCATGATGGGCGGCTTCATGAGCTGGCTGTGGGTGATCCAAGCGTTTCTGATCGCCGTGCTGTTCCTGACGGGGAACTACTACTTGTGGATCGGCATGGGCCGCATCCCCGGCGCCGAGCGGTTCCGGCCCTACACGAAGTACCTCCTGATCGTGCTGGTGCTCGGCGCCATCGTGTGGGGCACGCCCCACACCATGATCGCGGACTCGAAGGAGCTCGCCGCGATGGGCGGCTCGCATCACCCGTTCTTGGGCGCGCTGGGCGTGATGAGCGCCAAGAACACCGCGGTGAACCTGATGATCCTCACCACGTTCCTGTCGTTCCTCCTGTACCGTCGAGCGAACACGCGGCCCGTGGTGCCGTGGGCGCGCGCGGGGACCATCATCCAGGGGGCGATGTTCGCCGTCGCGGCAGGGGTCGTCCTGTTCTACGGCATCCGCGGCTACTTCGTCGAAGCGATCGTGCGCATCGGGTTCAGCGTCTATCAGGTGCTGGCAGTACTCTCGTGCATCGTCTTCGTCACGGTGATCGACATCCTCATGGCGCGCGGCGCCCAATCGCTGGGCGCGATCCGCTGGGGGAGGATGCCGCCCCGGTCGCAGTACGCGCTGTTCATCCTGGCCGTCACGTTCACCTGGCTGATGGGCCTGATGGGGTTCGCGCGCTCCGGGATCCGTCAGTACTGGCACGTGTGGCAGGTGATGCAGGACACGAGCAAGTACGCCGCCACTCCGGCGCTCGGCTACGCCTCGAAGATGATCAGCCTGTGCGTGCTGATCTTCCTCTCGCTCGTGGCGTTCGTGTTCTGGCTGGGCGGGCTCGCCGAGAAATCCACCTTCGTGGCGACGGCGGAAGGCGAGAAGGGGGCCCGGCATGTGGGCCACTAACGCGAAGATCGTCGGGATCGTCCTCGGAACCCTGGCGCTCTATACCCTCATCGCCAACAAAATCCCGCAGGTGCAGTCCGAGGTGCCGCAGGCGCTCACCCTCGGCGCCAACGTCACGCCGGAGCAACTCGTCGCCGCAGGCGAGAAGGTCTACACCGGCATCGGCGGCTGCACCACCTGCCACGGACTCGGCGAGCGTGCGCCGAATCTTCTCACCGACGAAAAGGGCCAGGGGACGATCGGGGCCCGCTGCGGCAAGCGGGAGCCCGGCAAGACCTGCAAGCAATACCTGTACGAGTCGCTCGACAACCCGACCGCGTACGTCGTCTCCGGCTACCAGCCGATCATGCCCGTGATGACGAAGCAGCTCTCGCCCGCGCAGGTCTGGTCCGTGATCGCGTTCCTCGAATCGCAGGGCGGCACGGTCGATGTAACGGCGTCCGATATCCCAACGACCTCCCCAGCCTCCCCGACCTCCCCGACCTCCCCTGGGGGCGGTGGGGGAGCGGGTGGCGCTGCCTTTGCGGGCGGCAGCACCGATCCGAAGGCCATCATCCAGGCCGCCGGGTGCCTCGCCTGCCACAAGCTCGACGGGCAGGGCCAGGTGATCGCGCCCGATCTCACGCATGTCGGCTCGCGGCGCGACGCGGAGTCGATTCGGAGGAAGATCCTCGACCCCGCGTCGTCGGTCACGAAAGGCTACGAGAAGCTCGCGGGGATCATGCCCAAGAGCTTCGGCACCATGATGAGCGCGGCCCAGCTCGAAGCGCTGGTGCAGTATCTGGCGGCGCACAAATGAGCTCCCCCCTTCGCCCCGCGATCCGGCGCTACGCCGAGCACCCGTTCTGGCAGGCGGTGGGGATCCTGCTGCTCGCCTACATCGTGGTGGTGGGGGTGGTGCCGATCCTGCCGGGCAGCGCCATCGTCCCGAAGAGCGTCGTGCTGCAGTACATGATCACGGTGCTCGTCGGCGTGCTCATCTACGTGAGCGACAACGAAGAGCGCTGGCGTCAGTTCAAGGAGCCGATCCAGGCCGTGCTGGTGGAGCCGCGGCTCAAGGTAGTACGCGCCGTCGTGGTCGCAGGAGTGACCGCGCTGGTGGGTCTGGTCGCGTACGGCCAGGTCAAGACGACCGTCGCGGCGCCGCCGAACCTGCGTTCGATCCACCCCGCGCCGCCCGCCGAGATCACCTTCCGGGGCAAGACGATTACGCTCACGGGACTCGAGAACCCGCTGCGGCGCTACCCCGACTCGCTCCCGTCGTACCTCGCCGAGGGGAAACGGGTCTACTACCAGAACTGTCTGCCGTGCCACGGCGACCACCTCGACGGCCAGGGACACTTTGCGCCCGGCTTCAACCCGCTCCCCGCGAACTTCCAGGACAATGGCACGATCGCGCAGCTCACCGAGAGCTTCGTCTTCTGGCGCGTCGCGAAAGGCGGCCCTGGACTGCCGCGCGAGGGTACGCCCTGGAACTCGGCGATGCCGGTATGGGAAGACTTCTTAACGGAGCGGGAGATCTGGTCGGTCATCCTGTTTCTGTACGAGCAGACGGGGTGGACGCCCAGGACCTGGGAGAAAAGCGTGAGCGGTGAGAAGTGAGAGGTGAACGGGGCATGACTGAACGAGCCTTCGCGTGCGTCGTGGTGCTGATCGCGAGAAGTGAGAGGTGAACGGGGCATGACTAAACGAGCCTTCGCGTGCGTCGTGGTGCTGATCACGGCGGCAAGCACACCGCTGACTGCTCACCTCTCACCCCTCACGCTTCAGGATACGACCCGCGGCAAAGCCGTCTACGTCAAATGGTGCGCCGGTTGCCATGGCGATGGCGGCGCCGGCGACGGCCCCTCGGCGGCGCACATGCTCCCCCGGCCCCGCAACTTTACGGGCGCGATCTACAAGATCCGCAGCACCGCCTCCGGGCAGCTGCCCACCGACGCCGACCTGATGCGGGCGATCGACGAGGGGCTGCCGGGAAGCGCGATGCCGGCGTGGAAGGGACGGCTGTCGGACGGGGAGCGGCGCGACGTGGCGGCGTACATCAAGACATTCTCCTCGTTCTTCGCGGACACGAGCCAGCACGTGGCGGCGCTCAAGTTCTCGAGCGCCCCCGGCGGGGGTACCGATCCGTCGGCGCTCAAGGAAGGGCGCCGGTTCTACGAGGACTCGATTCACTGCAACAAGTGCCACGGCGATGAGGGGCGCGGCGACGGCCCCTCGGCGCCGACGCTCAAGGATGACGCGGGGTTCCCCATCTACGCGGCCGATCTGCACCAGAACTGGCGCTTCCGAGGCGGCGGCACCGTCGAGGACATCTACCACCGGCTGCGCACCGGGCTCGACGGCACGCCGATGCCCTCGTTCTCGGACCTGATCGAGCAGAAGTTCCTGACTGACGAGCAGCTGTGGCGGCTCGCGCAATACGTGCGTTCGCTCTCGCCGCCGGGAGCGCCCGAGGTGCGAGACGTCATTCATGCCCCGCAGATCGCCGGCACGGTGCCGGTCTCGCCGGACGACTCCGTGTGGGCTCGCGTGAGCCGGTACTGGTTCCCGCTCGTGGGACAGGTGATCCGGAAGGCACGCTGGTTCGCGCCGGCGGTGTCCGGTGTGTGGGTGCAGGCGGTGTACGACAGCAAGACGGTGGCCCTGCGGGTGAGCTGGGACGATCGCACTCAGAGCCCCGACACGGCGTGGCTCAAGCTCGAGCAGCGCATCCTCGAGACCGTTGCCGCCGACGACTCCGCGCCGCCCCTCCAGGCGGAGCCCTGGCCCGACCAGCTGGCGGTGCAATTTCCCCGCCACATCCCCGACGGCATGGAGCGGCCCTACTTCTTGATGGGAAGCGAGACCGACCCGGTGTATCAGTGGCGCTGGACGAGCCGCCCCCGCAAGAGCGTCGCGGGCCTGGCCCGGAGCATCGAGCGGTTCGACACGCTCCCCGGGGCGCTGGCGGGCGAGGCGAGCTTCGATCACGGCGAATGGAGGCTGGTATTCACGCGCGCCCTTGCGACGCCCGATACGGCCAACGAAGTTCAGCTTGAGCCTGGCCGGGCGATTCCGATGGCCTTCTTCGCCTGGGACGGTTCCAGCGGGGAACACGGCTCGCGCATGGCGGTGAGCACCTGGTACTTCCTGGCGCTCGACCGACCGACGCCGCCGGGCGTGTTCATTTCTCCGGTGCTGGCGATGGTCGTCACGCTCGGCCTCGGGCTCGTGGTCGTACGGCGGGCCCAACGGCGCGGCGCGGCGCGTGCAGGGGTATAGCGTGCAGGACTCTCATCGAGGAGGCAGGATGCGGAAGCTTGGAGCGATGGCGGCGACGGGTACGGTGCTGGCGCTGGCCCTCGCGGCGTGGACCCACCAACCCCCCCGACCCGAGCAAGGCGGCGGGACCATCAGCGGCAAGGTGAAGTTCGCCGGCACCAAACCCGCCATGCCGAAGATCGACATGACCGAGGAGCCCAAGTGCAAGGCGAAGTACCAGGGCGTGCCCACCGAAGAGACGGTCGTGGTGAACCCGAACGGCACTCTCGCCAATGTCTTCGTTTACGTGAAGTCCGGGCTCCCGGCGAGCTACACGGCGCCGGCGCCCTCAGGAGACGTCACGCTCGATCAGGACGGGTGTCGCTACCATCCCCACGTGCTCGGCATTCTGGTGGGTCAGAAGCTCGCCATCAAGAACTCCGACGGGATCCTGCACAACATCAAGGCGAAGGGCGTGAAGAACCGACCCTTCAACATCAGCCAGCCGACGAATATGGTGTCGGAGCGCACGTTCACGGCGCCTGAAGTGATGGTGCCGCTCGAGTGCAACGTGCACGGCTGGATGCATGCGTGGCTGGCCGTGCTGCCGCATCCGTTCTTCGGCGTGAGCGGCGCGGACGGGAGCTTCACGCTCAAGGGTCTGCCGCCCGGGACGTACACGATCGAGGCGTGGCATGAGAAGTACGGCACGCAGACCGCCAGCGTGACGGTGGCGGGAAGCGAGACCAAGACGGCGGACTTCAGCTTCGCGGGTAAATGAACTAACCGAGGAGAGCCCGATGCATTGGTGGCTGCCGCTCAAGGCTTCGACATTCACCGGACCGATTGACGGCCTGTTCCTGGCGATCCTGATCATCACCGGCATTGCATTCGTGCTCGTCGAGGTCGGGTTGATCTGGTTCATTGTGAAGTACCGGGCGCGCCCGGGCCGGAAGGCCTTCTACACCCACGGGAATACGCGCGCGGAAGTGATCTGGACGACGATCCCCGCGGTCACCATGGTGGCGCTTGGTCTCATCAGCAACCATTACTGGGTCCAGATGAAAGGGCGCAACAGCATTCCGCCTAACGCCTACCCGATCGGGATCCACGCCAAGCAGTTCGAGTGGCAGATCACCTATCCCGGAGCTGACGGCAAGCTCGGCACCGGGGACGACTTCACGGTGCGCAACCAGCTCCACCTGCCCGTGGGCCGGCCGATCGTGGTGCAGCTCTCGTCCGAAGACGTGATCCATTCGTTTTACGTGCCGCAGTTCCGCGTGAGGCAGGACGTGGTCCCGGGCATGGACATCAAGGCCTGGTTCCAAGCGACCGTTCCCGGGACGTACGAGCTCGGCTGCTCCCAGCTGTGCGGGTTGGGGCACTACCGCATGCGCGCCCAGGTGACCGTGCACACGCAGGAGGACTACGACGCCTGGATGAAGCAGGCTGCTCAGGAGGCTTCGCCATGACGACCGTTGCCGCGACGGCGCACCGGACACCCGCCCATCACGACGACCGGAGCTTCATCCGGAAGTACATCTTCTCCACCGACCATAAGATCATCGGGATCCAGTTCCTGTTCGTCAGCTTGTTCTTCCTGCTGGTCGGCGGGCTCCTGGCGATGCAGATGCGCTGGCAGCTCGGCTTCCCGGGCAAGCCGATGCCGGGTGGCGGGATCCTCCCCGAGACCATGGCGCCGGGGGGCGTGATCCTCCCCGAGTACTACATCCAGCTGGTCACCATGCACGGCACGTTCATGGTGTTCTTCGCCATCATGCCGCTGCTGGTGGGTGTGTTCGCGAACTTCCTGATCCCGCTCAAGATCGGGACGCACGACATGGCGTTCCCGCGCATCAACATGTGGTCGTTCTGGTCGTTCTTCGCGGCCGGGCTCGTGATGCTCTCGAGTCTGTTCGTCCCGGACGGCGCGGCGCGCGCGGGGTGGACCATGTACGCGCCGCTGTCGGCGCGGCACGACTACTCGGGGGCGTCGTTCGGGCAGGAGCTCTGGTCGGTATCGATCATCCTGGTCGGACTGTCCTCCATCTTGGGCTCCTTGAACTACATCACTACGATCATCAACAACCGCGCCCCGGGGATGACGTGGTTCCGTCTGCCCCTGTCGGTGTGGTCGCTGTTCATCACGGCCATTCTGGGGCTCCTGGCCCTGCCGGTGCTGTCGGGCGCGGCGATCATGCTGCTGTTCGATCAGATCATCGGCACGCACTTCTTCGATCCGGCGGCCGGCGGGCAGGCGCTCCTGTGGCAGCACCTGTTCTGGTTCTTCGGACACCCCGAGGTCTACATCCTGATCCTGCCGGCGATGGGGATGGTGTCCGATATCATCTCCAACGGCAGCCGTAAGCCGATCTTCGGCTATCACTCGATGGTATTCGCGATCGTGGCGATCGCGTTCCTCGGCTGGATCGTGTGGGGCCACCACATGTTCGTGAGCGGGATGAACCCCACGCTCGGGTCGTCCTTTATGGTGTCCACGCTCGTGATCGCCGTCCCCTCGGCGGTGAAGGTATTCAATTGGATGGGAACGATGTGGCGGGGCAACATCCGCTTCCACGTGCCGATGCTGCACGCCGTGGCGTTCGTCGCGATGTTCGCGATCGGCGGGTTGTCGGGGATCTTCATGGCCGCGACGCCGGTGGACATGCAAATCCACGACACTTATTTCATCGTGGCCCACCTGCACTACGTGCTGTTCGGCGGCAGCCTGTTCGCCCTGTTCGGCGCGATCGTCTATTGGTATCCGAAAATGTTTGGCCGGATGATGAGCGAGCCGTGGGGCAAGGTGCACTTCTGGCTCACATTCATCTTCTATAATTGCACCTTCTTCCCGATGCACATCACGGGAATGGCCGGGGAGATGCGACGGCTGTACGACCCGAACCAGTACACCTTCTTGCAGCCCTACCAGCCGATGAGGGTGTTCATCTCGATCAGCGCGTTCCTCCTGTTCGCGACCCAGTTGATCTTCTTCGTGAACTTCTGGTGGAGCCTCTTCAAGGGAAAGAAGGCGTCCCAGAACCCGTGGCACGACAACGGACTCGAGTGGTCGCTGCCGAGCCCCGCGCCGCACGGCAATTGGGAGACGGTGCCGACGGTGTACCGGGGTCCCTACGAGTTCAGCTCGCCGCAGGCGGCCGAGGACTACCTGCCCCAGTACATCAAGCTGCCCACCGACCGTGAGCCGGCCCGCGCGCCGGTCGCCGGCCACTGACCGAGGGAGAGGGGACGACCGATGACGCACGCAGCCGCCACCGTCGATCAGATGCTGCCCCCGTACCCGGCCGAGCGGGGGCTCGACGTCTACAACAAGAAGCTCGGGATGTGGGTGTTCCTCGCTTCGGAGGTCATGTTCTTCGCCGCCCTGATCGGGACCTACGTCATCCTCCGGTTCGGGGCCACGGGCGAGTGGGCCAAGCCGGGCATCGTGCTCAACATCAAGATCACCGCCTTCAACACGTTCCTGCTGATCTGCTCGAGCGTGTCGATGGTCAAAGCGTACGCGGCGATCCAGGACGGCGACCCGAAGAAGATGCGCTTCTGGCTGCTGATGACCATTCTGGGCGGCGCCACGTTCGTCGGCATCCAGGTCTACGAGTACATCCATCTGGTCGAGCACGGCTTCGTGCCGAGCGGCGTGCGGGAGGGGAGCGAGCTGGCGGAGCTGGTGGCGAAGGGGACGCTGCCCGCGGCCACGATGGGCCTGTACGGCTCCACGTTCTTCACGATGACGGGCTTCCACGGCTTCCACGTCACGTGCGGCGTCATCTCGATGACGTACCTGTACTTGACGAAGGCGCTGCCGGGCAAGTACTCCAAGCAAGACTACGGGGGCATCGAAACGGTCGGCCTGTACTGGCACTTCGTCGACCTGGTGTGGATCATCCTGTTCACCATCGTCTACCTGATCTGAGGGGCTATGGAGACCGCACACAAGCGTCCCAACTACATCCTCATCTGGGTGTATCTCGCGGTCCTCACGGCCGCCGAGCTGGCGCTCGCCTTCGAGCTGCCGATCTCGCGCAACCTGAAGCTTTTGTTGCTCCTGTTCCTGGCGGTGTGGAAGGCGGCGCTGGTCGGGCTGTTCTTCATGCATCTGAAATTCGAGCGCTGGAACCTGCGGATCATGGCGATCATTCCGCTGCCGCTCGCCGTGATCTTCATCCTGGCGGGGATGTCGGAGCACATCTGGTAGCGTACCTCGAGCTCACGAAGCCGCGCATTACGCAGCTGGTGCTGCTCACCGCCGCGGCGGGATTTTATCTCGGCTCGCGCGACGGGGTGGACGTCGGGCTGCTGGTGCGGACGCTGATCGGGGTGGCGCTGGTGGCGGCGGGGACCAACGCCTTCAACCAGGTGCGCGAGCGCGACGTCGACGCGCGCATGCGGCGCACCGAGCGGCGGCCGCTGCCCTCGGGGCGCCTCACCCCGCGCGCCGCGGCGCTGTTCGCCGGCGTCATCTCGGTCGCCGGCGTCCTGTACCTGGCGCTCGAAGTGAACCTGCTCACCGCCGGGCTCGCCGCGCTGACCCTCGCGAGCTACGTGCTGCTCTACACCCCGCTCAAGCGGAAGACGAGCCTCAACACGCTGATCGGGGCCGTGCCGGGCGCACTTCCCATCGTGGGGGGATGGACTGCGGCCGGGGGCGCGATCGGACCGGCCGTCGCAGCGCTGTTTTGGATCCTGTTCCTGTGGCAGCTGCCCCATTTCCTGGCCCTCGCGTGGATCTATCGGGAGGACTACCGACGAGGCGGCCTCGCGATGCTGTCGGTCTCGGACCCCGACGGGCGTCACACCGGTCGCATGGCCCTGCTCTACGCCATGGCGCTCGTGCCGGTGAGCCTCTTGCCGACCCTCCTGGGCGTGACGGGTGCACTGTATTTCTTCGGTGCGCTCGCGCTCGGCCTCGCGTACGCGGGCGTGTCGGGTACGATGACCCGGGCCGCCACCACGGCGCGCGCATGGCGCGTGTTCCTGGTCTCGATCGTCTACCTCCCGGCGCTGCTCACGCTCATGGTGCTGGACAAGGTCGTGTGATCCCCTTTCACCGCCTGCTGATCGCGACCGCGATCGCCTTCTGCGCGGGGTTCGCGGTGTGGGCGGGCTGGAGCTACCGGCAGTCGGGTGAGGCACTGATGCTGATGACGGGTCTCGCGTTCGCGGTCGCCGCCGTGGCGCTCGCGTATTACCTGCGACACTTGAACCGATTCCTCGGCCGATGATCCTTCCCGCCGTGCTGGTGCTGCTGCACGGGGACGACCCCGCACTGGAGCTGGTCTACTTTTGGGCCGCCGTGCTGCTGGCGCTTACGCCGGTGATCATCTTCGGGACGATCGGCGTCCTGGTGGTGAAGAAGATCCTCAGGGAGCAGCGCGGAACTCGGAACGCGGAACGCGGAACAGAGGGGCCGGCCTGACGTTCCGCGTTCCCACTTCCGCGTTCCGCGTTAGATTCCTCGCATGAGTTCCAAGCCCGCCGAGAAACGTCAAGTCGTCCGCTTCGCTTTCTACAAGCTCGACAGCGCGTGGCGGCGGCTGTCCGGCGAGCGCCAGGCAAGCTCGAAGATCGAGTTCGGTCAGATCATCGAGAGCTTCGCCGGCCGGCTGCTGCTCCGCCCCTACGGCCTGGTCGGGATCCGGGGTGACTGCGACTTCCTTCTCTGGCAGGTGGCCGAGAACCTCGACGCGCTGGTGGCTCTGCAGACCGCGCTCAATCGCACCGATCTGGGCGCGTATCTCGCGAGCCCCTACAGCTACGTCGCGATGACCCGGCGCTCGATCTACGAGTTCCCGGAGGACCCGAGCCAGCCGTCGCGCCTCGTCATCCGGCCGAGTGAGGCCCGCTACCTCTTCGTGTACCCGTTCGTCAAGACGAGGGCGTGGTACATGCTCCCGAAGCCCGAGCGCCAGACCATGATGGACGAGCACGTGCGGGTCGGGAGGAAGTACCCGTCCATCCGCCTGAACACCACGTATTCCTACGGGCTCGACGACCAGGAGTTCATCGTGGCGTTCGAGGGCGACAATCCGGCCGACTTCCTCGACCTGGTGATGGAGCTGCGGGAGAGCCAGGCATCCTCGTATACGCTGCGGGACACGCCCACCTTCACGTGCGTGCAGATGTCGCTCTGGGACATGCTCGACACGTTGGGGGGCGCGGGAGCCGCGCAGGCGGCCTCCCGCCGGCCCACGCGGGCCGATGGCTACACACCCGTGGCGGCGCTCGCCGATCTGCCGGACGGGACGAGCCGCCGGGTGTATGTGGGCGGCGACGCGGTGGCGCTCTTCAATGTGCGGGGGACAGTGTACGCCATCGCGAACCGCTGTACCCACGCACGCGCGAGTCTCTCGGAGGGGACCGTCGATCCCGTGCGCTGCACCGTCACCTGCCCCTGGCACGAGGGCGTGTTCTCGCTCGAGACGGGCCAGGTCTTGGGGGGTCCCCCGTCGCTCCCGATCGTTGCCTACCGAGTGAAGCTCGAGGGGGATACGGTCCTGATCGCCCCCCCACCCGCCCCCGCTCCAGCCGAGGCGCGCGAGCCGACGGTTGCCCCGCACTCCTGACGACAGCCGTTTCCTGAAGGCCTGTCGCTCCGAGCCCACCGACGTCACGCCGGTGTGGTTCATGCGCCAGGCCGGTCGCTACCTGCCGGAGTACCGCGCGCTGCGGCAGCGGTACTCGCTGCTCGAGCTGTGCCACAAGCCCGAGTTGGCCGCGCAGGTCACGCTGCAGCCGGTCGAGCGCCTGGGCGTCGACGCCGCCATCCTGTTCGCCGACATCCTGCTGCCGTTCGAGCCGCTGGGACTGGGGCTCTCCTTCGCGGCGGGGGAAGGGCCGCAGATCACGCGACCGATCCGGGAGGCGGGCCAGGTGCTCGAGCTGCCACCGGTGGATCCCGCGACCGACCTCGCGTACGTGATGGAGGCGGCGCGGGCCGCGGCCGAGGCGCTACCTCCGCACGTGCCGCTCATCGGGTTCGCGGGAGCGCCGTTCACGCTGGCGAGCTATGCGATCGAGGGCGGCGCGACACGCACCTTCACGCTGACCAAGCGCTTCATGTACAGCGAGCCGCGCGCCTGGCACGAGCTGATGCAGCGGTTCGCCGAGCTCGTGGGCGGCTACCTCGCGGCCCAGGCCCGCGCCGGCGCCGGGGCGCTGCAGCTGTTCGACAGCTGGGTCGGCTGCCTGTCGCCGGCCGACTACGCCACATACGTGTTTCCGCACAGCCAGCGCGCACTCGAGCTCGCGGGCGCGAGCGGCGTGCCGGTGATCCACTTCGGGACGGACACGGCCACGCTGCTCGTGGATTTCGCGCGGGCGGGCGGCGACGTGATAGGCGTCGACTGGCGCGTCCCGATCGACGTCGCGTGGGAGCGGATCGGGATGTCTCCTTCCCGCGCCATTCAGGGCAACCTCGATCCCGTCGCGCTGCTGGCGCCGCGGCCGGAGCTCGAGCGTCAGGTGCGGGACGTGCTCGCCCGCGCCGCCGGGAGGCCCGGGCACATCTTCAACCTGGGGCACGGCGTTCTCCCCGAGACGCCCGTCGAGGCCCTGCAGGCGGTCGTGGAGTGGGTGCATGGCGGCTGAGCGCATCGCCGTGCTGCTGATGGCGTACGGCGGCCCGGAAAACCTCGACGAGGTCGAGCCGTACCTCCGGGACGTGCGGGGCGGCCGGCCCACCGCGCCCGAGTTCGTGGAGGAGATCAGGCAGCGCTACGCGCGGATCGGCGGCCGCTCGCCGATTCGGGAGCTCACCGAGGCGCAGGCGGCGGGCGTGCGCCGGGCGCTGGACGAGCGGTTCGCGGTCTACGTCGGCATGCGTCACTGGCATCCCTACATCCGCGATGTGGTCGAGGACATCGTCGCGCACGGCCACCGGCGCCTGGTGGGGCTCGTGCTCGCGCCGCACTACTCGGCGATGTCCGTCGGGGCCTACGAGAAGCAGCTAGTCGAGGCCGCCGCCGGCAGGCTCGAGCCGGCGCTGGTGCGGAGCTGGGGTGACCACCCCAAGTTCCTCGACGCCGTGGCCGGACGGGTCGCTCGGGCGCTGGAGCGGTTCCCGACGCCCGGATCGGTCCAGGTCCTGTTCACGGCCCATAGCCTGCCCGAGCGGATCCTCGCGACCGGCGATCCCTACCCCGACGACCTGCGGGCGAGCGCCGCGGCGGTCGCCAAGCGAGTCGGGCTCGCGAGCTGGCGGCTCGCCTTTCAGAGCGCCGGGGCCACGGCCGAACCCTGGCTCGGACCCGAGGCGGGTGCGGTCATGACCGAGCTCGCGGGCCAGGGGCATCGGGCGTTCCTCATCGTGCCTATCGGGTTCGTGTGTGACCACGTCGAGGTGCTGTTCGACGTCGACGTGGTGTATCGCGAGCTCGCCGGGCGGCTCGGCGTCCGGCTCGAGCGCACGACGTCCTTGAACGACGATCCGCTGCTCGTGGGCGCGCTCGCGGAGATCGCGCGCAACACGGCGACGGGGCGTGGCTGGACATGACGGTGGCTGTCGTGGGTGCCGGGCTGGCGGGCCTGTCCGCCGGCTGGGAGCTGAATCATGCGGGTGCCGACGTGGTCGTGCTCGACGCGGGACGGCAACCCGGCGGGATGATCGTCACCGAGCGGCGTGACGGGTTCATCGTGGAAGGCGGGCCCGACGGCTTCCTCGCCGCCGAGCCGGACATTCAGGAGCTGGCGCGCGAGGTCGGCATCGGGGAGCGGCTGGTGGACCAGGTCGCGCGCGGAGCGACCGTGTGGACGGGACGGCGGCTCGAGCCGCTGGCGGTGGGCCGGGCGGCGGAGGTGCTCGGCATCCAGGGACGCTGGGACGTAGGGGCGCAGCATGCTGCGCCCCTACATGGCGGGTTCACGACTTTCACCACGGGGATGGCCGACGTGGTGGAAGCGCTCGTCACGTGCCTCGGGCCCCGACTCCGCACGACACAGGGCGTCACGGCGGTCGCGCCCTCGGCGCGTGGCTGGCGGCTCTCGTTCACCGGCGGCTCGTCGCTCGATGCGGAGGGAGTCATCCTCGCGGTGCCGGCCTGGGTGGCGGCACGCCTGCTCGCCGGCCTGGGCGTGTCGGCGGCGCGCTCGCTCGACACGGTCGTCTACGCTCCGAGCGTCACCGTGTCGCTCGCCTATCGGGCCGACCAGGTGCCGCAAACGCTCGAGGGGGCGGGCTTCGTTGCGGCGCCGGATTCGGGCAGCGCCGTGCGTGCTTGCACGTACGCGTGGCGGAAGTACCCGAACCGGGCGCCGGACGGTTATGCCCTGCTGCGCGCGTTCCTCGGACCCGTGGACGGCGATCCCGGCGCGATCGCGCACGCCGAGCTCGCCGCCATCCTGGGTATCGAGAGGACGCCTGTCTGGAGCCGCGCCTTCCACTGGCCGCGGGGGCTGCCGCGCTATCCTCGCGGGCACGCCGAGCGGGTGGCGGCGGTCCGGGAGCGGCTCGCCCGACTCGCGCCCCTCGCGATCGCGGGAGCCGGCTTCGATGGTGCGGGGGTATCGGCGTGCGTGAGGTCGGGGCGGGCGGCGGCGAGACGGGTGCTTGAACGTGTGAGCGGTGAGCGGTGAGCGGTGGCACCGCCTTCCCGCTTACCGCTCACCTCTTACCGCTAACAGCTCTTTCGCTTTCTTGACCACGTTCTCCACCGTCAACCCAAGCTCCTGATAGATCCGCTGGTACGGCGCCGATGCCCCGAACCGCTCGATGCCCAGCACCGCCCCGTGGTCCCCGATCCAGCGGTACCACGGCTGCGGCGCGGCGGCTTCGACGGCGAGCCGCGCAGCCACCGTGGGCGGCAGCACTGCATCGCGGTACTCCTGGGGCTGCCGCGCGAACAGCTCCATCGACGGCACGCTCACGACGCGCGCGGCGATCCCCTCGGCGGTGAGGCGCTCGTACGCACCGAGCGCGAGCTCGACTTCCGACCCGCTCGCCAGGAGGACGATCGCCGGCTTCGCACCTCGGGCCTCCGCGAGCACGTAGCCGCCGAGCCGCAGCCCGTTCGCGGGGGCGTATGTCGCGCGGTCGATGACCGGGACCTTCTGACGAGTCAGCACCAGCGCGACCGGGCTGCTCTGGGACAGGATCGCCAGGCGACACGCTTCCACGGTCTCGGTCGCGTCCGCCGGGCGGATGACGACGAGATTGGGGATGGCGCGCAGGGCGGCGAGCTGCTCGATCGGCTGATGCGTAGGGCCGTCCTCGCCGAGGCCGATGGAGTCGTGTGTGAAGACGTAGATCACCGGCAGGCCGCACAGCGCCGCGAGGCGGATGGGCGGCCGCATGTAGTCGGAGAAAATGAGGAACGTCGATCCGACGGGCCGCACGCCTCCGTGCAGGGCGAGGCCGTTCAGGATCGCCCCCATGCCGTGCTCGCGCACGCCGAAATGGACGTTGCGGGCGCCCCAGGTGCCCGCCGCGACGTCGCCCCCGTTCTTGAAGACCACGTTCGTCGAGTTCGCGAGATCCGCCGACCCGCCGATGAGCTCGGGGAGCTTCGGCGCGATGACGTTCAGCACCCTTCCCGCCGCGACGCGCGTCGCCTGGGCCTCGCCGGGTGCAAACGTCGGGAGGGCCTCGTCCCAGCCGTCGGCCAGGCGGCCGGCGAGCCGGCGCTCGAGCTCCGCCGCGAGCGCCGGGTACGCCTGCCGGTACGCGTCATATTTCTTCGTCCACTCGGCTTCGAGGCGGGCACCGCGCTCGCGAGCGAGCCGCCAGTGCGCGAGCGCTTCCGCAGGGACGTAAAACGGCTCGAGGCTGGGCCAGCCGAGCCGCTGCTTCGTGAGCTTCACCTCGTCCTCGCCGAGCGGGGCGCCGTGGGCCTCGGGCGTGTCCTGCTTGTGCGGGCTGCCGTACGCGATGTGGGTGCGCGCGATGACCAGCGACGGCCGGTCCGCGACGCGCCGGGCCGCGGCGAGCGCCGCGTCGAGCGCACCGAGGTCGTTGCCGTCCGCCACGCGCTCCACGTGCCAGCCGTAGCTCTCGAACCGCTTGGCCGTATCGTCCGAGAACGTGAGATCGGTCTTCCCGTCAATAGTGATGCGGTTGTCGTCGTAGATCCCGATCAGCCGGCCGAGCTTCAGATGACCGGCGAGCGAGCAGGCCTCGTGCGAGACGCCCTCCATCAGGTCGCCGTCGGACGCGAGGAAATAGGTGCAATGGTCGACGATGGTATGGCCCGGCCGGTTGAACAGCTGAGCGAGGTGGGCCTCCGCGAGCGCCATTCCCACGGCGTTCCCGACGCCCTGACCGAGCGGGCCGGTCGTGGCCTCGACGCCGGGAGTGAGCCCGTGTTCTGAGTGGCCCGGCGTCCGGCTTCCCCACTGGCGGAACTGCTTGATGTCGTCGAGCGACAGGTCGTAGCCGGTGAGGTAGAGCGCCGCGTAGAGCAACATGCAGGCGTGTCCCGCCGACAGCACGAAGCGGTCGCGTCCGAGCCAGTCGGGGTTCGCGGGATTGTACCGCAGATGCCGCTGCCACAGCACATACGCGACCGGCGCGAGGGCCATCGCGGTCCCGGGGTGACCCGAATCGGCTTGCTGCACCGCGTCCATCGCGAGGGCGCGGACGGTGTCGATGCACAGCTGATCGAGTGATGCAGCGCGGGCAGTGGGCGGAGGGGGGGCGGCGCCGCTCACGGGTTTCGTCACAACAGGCCGGACTTGGCGGCCCGCCACAGGCTGACGAGCCGGTCGAAGCCGCTCACGAGCACGTCGACCTGCTGCGGGCTCGGGGTCGCCTTGGCGGCGGTCTTGAGCTCCTCGCAGATGCGCGGCATCTCCTTGCGTCCCTGTTTCCCGGCTTCGGCGGCGATCTGGTCCAGGATGGCGACGATCTTGTGGCGCGCCGGCTCGTCCTTGGGCACCTGCCACAGGTAATCGGCAAGCTCCTTGCCCTCGGTGCAGAGCTTGCCGAGGCCGTCCATGAGCGGCGGCTGCGCGCGGCGCGGCGGTTTGGGATCGTGCATGGCGAGTTCCAATTATACCAAGAAAGGTGCTCCGAGGAACGGTTGCCGGGAGTCCGGGGTGCCCGTAGCTTGCGGTCTCCCATGGAACAACCCTCGCTGCTCGAGCGGCTGCGCGCCTTCAACCAGTGGACCAAAGGGTGGGCCGGCTCGATCGCCGTGGCGGTCGGCATTTGGATCGTGCTGCGCTCCTACCTGATCGAAGCGTTCCGCATCCCGTCGGCGAGCATGGAGAACACGCTGCTCGTCGGCGACTTCCTGTTCGTGAACAAGGCGATTTACGGCGGCGAGCTCGAGCTCCCACTCACCGGGATCCGCTGCTGCCGCGTGCCGGGCTACGCGGAGCCCCTGCGCGACGGGATCGTGGTGTTCCGCTCGGTCGAAGACTCGACGCCCAACCTGAACATCGTGAAGCGCGTGATCGGTGGGCCCACGGATACGCTCCAGATGACGCACGACACGGTCTACCGCAACGGCAAACGGCTCGACGAGCCGTACGCCCTCCATCTGGGGTCCCACACCGACGATCCCCTGCAACTCCGCAAGATCCGGGCGTTGCAGCTGCCGTATTACGTCGGGCGCGACACGGCCCGCTACCACCCGACGACCCACGACTGGGGCCCGATCGCGATTCCGCCGGGGCATTTCTGGGTGATGGGGGACAACCGCGACGAGTCCTATGACAGCCGGTTCTGGGGCTTCCTGCCGCGGGCGCACATCGTGGGCAAGCCCCTGATCATCTATCTCAGCGTCGCCACCGATCCGCTGCGAATCCGCTGGAACCGGATGTTGCGTCGCCCGACGTAAGGCCGGACGCACAGCATCCCCTTGTCCCTTGACGGGCCCTCCTCGCGTGGTTAAGAACCAACCCGCGTTGTCAGCCCTAGGACTGGAGTACATGACGTCGCTCGTGAGTCTCACGCGAGCCGTGGCGCTCGCCGGACTCTGCAGTACATGGGGGTTGGCGGGTGCGGCCCAGCAGCGGGACACGACGGCCCCCCCCCGGCCGCAAGACAGCCTCAGGGTCTACACGCTGCCGCCCGCGGTGGTCTCCGTCACCCGGGCCAACCCGCCGATCAACCGGATCCCCCAGGCCGTCCAGCTCCTGGACAAGACCGAGATCAGCCGGGCCCGGCCCACGTGGGGCCTGGACGAGGCGCTGGCGACGGTCCCGGGCGTGTACGCGGCCAACCGGTACAACTTTTCGCTGGATCAGCGGATCTCGATCCGCGGGTTCGGGGCCCGCTCCGCCTTCGCGGTGCGCGGGATCAAGGTGCTGGTGGACGGGATCCCGCAGACGCTCCCCGACGGCCAGGGCCAGCTCACCAACCTCGAGCTCGGCGCCGCCGATCGGATCGAGATCCTGCGCGGGTCGGCGTCGGCGCTGTTCGGCAACGCCTCGGGCGGCGTGATCAGCATCTGGACCGACCCGACCGCTCCGCAGAGCATCCGCCAGGACTTGCGGGTCCTGTTCGGCACCTTCGACCGCGACCTGAATCGCACCTGGAGCAAGTGGCAGTCGAGCACGGCGTTCCGCGTCGGCTCGGGCAGCGGGCTCGTCACCGTCTCGCGGCTCGACTACACCGGCCGACGGCAGCATTCGGACGCCGATTTCCGCAACGTGAATTCCCGCTGGCATTTCCCGCTCGCCAAGGGCTGGTCCCTTGCGGCGACGGCGGACCTCGGGTGGGATCCGCGCGCCGACAACCCGGGCGCGCTCACCGCCGCCGAGATGGCCCGGAACCCGGACTCCGCGGCGGCGATCAACATCACCCGGGTCGCCGGGAAGGACGTCACGCAGGGACAGGGCGGCGTGACCGTTCGGCGCGAATTCGCCGGAGGGGGCGAGGCGTCGCTGACGGTCTTCGGCATTGCGCGCAGCCTTAAGAACCCCACCACGTTCGCGTACATCGATCTCGACCGGTTCGATTACGGCACTCGCGTCGCGGTCAGCCGGCCCCTCCCGCTGGGATCCCTCGAGCACCGGCTGACGGCGGGCATCGACTTTCAGCGCCAGCGCGACGACCGCAAGAACTTCCGGAACAACGCGGGCCAGGTCGACACGACCGTGCGCACCCTCGACCAGCTCGAGCACGTCACCGAAGTCGGGCCGTTCGTGCAGAGCGCCTTGCAGGTTACGCCGCATGTCTCGGTCACCGGCGGGCTCCGCTACGATTGGGTCAATTTCCGGGCGGACGATCGACTGGTCACCGCGAGCAACCCCGACGACTCTGGAAGCCGGCTGATGCGCGCGTTGTCCGGGTCGGTCGGAGTCGCCGTCACGCCGTCCGACGCCGTCACGGTGTACGGAAACGTCGGGACCTCGTTCGAGACGCCGACGACGACCGAGCTCACCAACCGGCCGAGCGGCGCCGGCGGCTTCAACCCGACCCTCGAGCCTCAGAAGGCCACGAACTACGAGGTCGGGGTGCGGGGCGACGTCGCGGGACGGCTGAACTACTCGCTGGCCCTGTACCACGCCGCCGTGCGCGGAGAGCTCATTCCGTTCCCGGTGCCCGCCGACACGAACGGCCGGGTCTTCTTCCAGAACGCGGGGACGTCCCGCCACCGCGGCGTCGAGCTCGGCACCGAGCTCGAGATCGCGACCGGGCTGAACCTGACCACGGCCTGGACCTATTCCGACTTCCGCTATACGGACTACGCGATCGGGACACGCGTGCTCGACGGCCGTCCCCTTCCCGGCATCCCGCAGCACTGGCTCCACTTCGTGCTAAAGGCACGACCGGCGTTCGCGCGCGGCGGCTGGCTGGAGGTCGAAGAGACCCACTCCTCCGGCTATGTCGTCAACGACACGCTCGACACGGCCACGAGCCCCTGGTGGACGACCAACGTGCGCCTCGGTTGGGATGGGACGGTGGGGAGTCTGCGGGTCCGTCCGTTCATCGGCTTCAACAACGTGTGGAATCGCTTCTACGTCGCGTCGGTGGTTATCAACGCGGCGAATGGGCGCTATTATGAGCCGGCTCCGGGCCGGAACGTGTATCTGGGGTTCTCACTGGGTGCTGGGGAATAGTCGTCGACCTTCAACGGAGGTGGGTATGATGCATTGGGCTCGATGGTCCGCGACCGGAGCGGTCGCGGCGCTCGTCGCGGCACCGCTGTGCGGGCAGGGGTCGGGAGGGGCCGCGGACCTGGCCGCTCCACCGCATGCCGTCGTGACGAACGACATGCTGACGAACGCCGCGGCCAGCGGCGACTGGCTGATGTACGGCCATAACTACTGGAACAACCGCTTCTCTCCCTTGAAGATCATCAACACGACGAACGTCAAGAATCTCGTTCCGCGGGCCGTTTACACCCACGGGTCGAGCACGTTGGGCAGCTTCGAGACCACGCCGATCGTCGTGGCCGGGGTCATGTACATCACCTCGCCCGCGACGCCCAACAACATCGTGCGCGCGTTCAATTTGCGGACGCAGAAAATGTTGTGGGAGTACACGCATAAGAACGACCCGGTCGCGACGGCTTGCTGCGGACCCAACAACCGCGGCGTCGCCGTCTCGGGCGGGTCGGTGTTCCTCGGCACGCTCGACGACAACCTCGTCGCGCTCGACGCGACGACCGGCAAAGTGAAGTGGGAAGTGAAGGTGGGCGACGGCCCCGCCGCCGGATATACCGAGACCATGGCCCCGCTGGTGATCGGCGACAACGTGATCATCGGGACCTCGGGCGCCGAGTACGGCATCCGAGGCTACGTGAAAGCCTTCACTGCGGCAAGCGGCGCGCCGGTCTGGACCTGGTACTCGCTCCCCGATCCGCAGCACGGTGGTTGGTGGGGCAAGTGGTCGAAGACCACGGGTGAGGGCGATGACCTGAAGCGCGACATCGCCAAAGAGAAGGCCGACTCCGCCAAGTACGCCGACGCCTGGAAGACCGGCGGCGGCTCGATGTGGATGACGCCGGCGTACGACGACGCCACCAAGACGCTGTTCGTCGCGATCGGGAACCCATCGCCCGACCTGGACGGCTCGATCCGCCCGGGCGACAACCTGTGGACCGAGAGCATCGTGGCGATCAACGCCACGAACGGCGAGTTCAAGTGGGGCTATCAGGAAGTGCCGCACGACGTGTGGGACCTGGATGCGGTGAGTCCCCCGGTGATCGCGATGGTCGGCGGCAAGAAGGCGGTCGTGGAAGCGGGCAAGACCGGCTTCGTCTATGTCCTCGACGCGGCGAGCGGCAAACTGATCCGCCGCTCGGCGGCGTTCGTGCCGCAGCAGAACATGTACACGCAGCCGACGGCCGACGGCGTGTTCATGCTGCCGGGGGCGAACGGCGGCCAGGAATGGTCGCCCATCGCGGTGCATCCCGACCTGGCGTACGCGTACACCGTGGGCCTGCATCAGCCGATGCATTACAAGGTCCACTACGCGCCCTGGGAGAACGGCCGCCTGTGGCTGGGCAGCGCGTTCATCCGGGTGCCGGACGACAAGGGCGGCTATTCGGGTGAGTACGGCAACGTCAACGCGATCGACCTGAACACCGGTAAGGTCGCGTGGACGGTGAAGACCGAGCTGCCGATGATGGGCGGCGCGACCGCCACCGCCGGCAACCTGGTGTTCACCGGTGAGGGGAACGGCTGGTTCAAGGCCTACGACGCCAAGACCGGTGCGGTCCTGTGGAAGTTCTACTGCGGCGCCGGCGTCAACGCCGCGCCTTCGGTGTTCGAGCTCGATGGCGAGGAATTCGTCGCGGTCGCGGCGGGGGGGAACTTCCAGATCAGCTATCCGCTGGGTAACTCGGTCTTCGTCTTCGGGCTTCCTAAGGCGGGGATGTAAAGACGTGAGTCGGGAGCCGGCGCACGGTGCTCTTCATCGTGCGCCGGCTCTGACGTTTAACGGTTCTCTGAGGGAGGTTGTGCGAGAGTGTGGAGCAGCTCGCTGACCTCTTCCCACGTGGCGGCCGGCAGCACGTCATCGTCGGACTCGACCACGTAGGCGACGTCGTAGCTGCAGTACGCCGAAGTCACACCGCGCCGCTGGGCGCACTCCAGAAGGTGGTACACGACCCCCTGGCGGAGGAGCCAGACCGCCGAGTCGCCCACAGCGGGGTGCGGCAGGTCGCCGACCTTGAAGTAGAAGACCGGCCATGTCTCAGTGCCCCGGCGCAACGTCGCCTGGTACGCCTTGGGGATGTCGGAACAGCCGTACAGGACGTGGCGCAAGATGCCGCAGGGCTCTTCGTAGCGCCAATCGCGCTCGGTCTTGGCGAGCGTGGCAGTCACTACGAGATCTGCGCCGGCGAGGCGCCGGGCGAGCGGCCGCTCCCCTGCCGCAACAAGCGGGACGCGCGCGAGCGCTGCCTTGTGGGAGTGTAGGCACCCTGCGCCGGCCAGGAGCAGCACGAACATCGCGCCGCGCACCAACCGGTACAGCCCCAGAGCCAGCAACCACTCAACGAAGTGGCCGAAACCCTTGAAGCTGGACTTGGAGTACATGCAAGTGCATCCTCGTACGCTGCGCCTACCCTCTCGGACTGGAGCGCCGTCTCACAGCGGGCTCTCCACCGGCGGCCCAAACGGGCTGCAGTTTCGGTTCTCGCAAGGAGGATGCCAGACACATCAGGGGCCCTCCGAGGGTGGCACGGCAAAGCTGAGGCGCCTACGTGCCATGCCTGTCGCTCATGCGCCACAATGCACGGTCTTCAAGCTCTTCCGCCTCGCCGGAGGGCGTGGTAGCTTCGCCACGGTGAAGTCGTTCTCGATCGCATGTATCGTGGCCGTGGCGGTGGGCGCGGCGTCACCGGTGGCGGTTCGCGCACAGGGCGATGCGGCCGCGCCCGCTCCGGCGGTCGATCCGTCGTGGTTACAGGTGGATACCGTGACCAAGACAGCCACCTTCCAGCTGGTGGCGGGCCTCACGGGTCTCAACGGTGCGCTCAACTTCAACGGGTTCCGGGACGGGGAGCTGACGCTCACGGTGCCCCTGGGGTGGACAGTCGTGATGCACTTCCGGAATCACGACGGCATGCTCCCGCATTCCGCGGAGATCATCCCGGACACCCATCCCCTTCCCACGGGGCCAGTTGCGCCCGCCTTTCCCCGCGCGTTCACGCTCCGGCTGGACCAGGGGCTCATCTCGGAACAGACCGATGACATACGCTTTATTGCGGACAAGGGGGGTTCCTACCTAATATTTTGCGGGGTTCCGGGCCATGGGGCGGCCGGCATGTGGGTTCGCTTCGAGGTTTCGGGCTCAGTTCGCAAGCCGTCGTTGGCGGCCACTCCTGCGGGGAAACCCTGACCTCGCGGGAGCGGGGAGTGCCGAGCGGACGCTGGCGCGGCCTGGTGCGGCCGGCGCGGCGGCGCAGCGCAGCACGATCGACTCGCTCTCAAGGAGGTGGGCTCCGCTTTCCCCTGTTCGTTCACACAACCGTAGGTGAGAAGCCAGACGAGTATGACTGGTGGGAGGACCACGTTCCCACTCGCTGTACCTGGCGCTACCTAGCTGCAGTTGGCGCCTCGAGGGCACGAGCGGTAGGATTGGCCAGGTAAACTCCCAAGGAGGGAATCTCGTATGAAGCGTCTCACGCTGTTGTTGTTGGGCTTGGCGCTGGGCGTCTCCGCGACGGCCGGCGCGCAAGGCCTGACGATGCAGATGTCCAACGGATGGTCGTTCTCGTTCTCCGGGAACGTGAACGCGTTTTGGGTGTTCTCGAAGGTCAACAATAGTGGCCCGGCGAACTCCAGCGTCCGCACGGGACTGCTCCCTGCCTTTGCGACGTTCTCAGCTACCGGCAAAGAGGCCGGCCTAAACCTCGGAGTGCATTTCGGGTTCGCGCCGCAGATTCAGAATGGCGGCAACCACGATCAGTTCGGCGGCTCGGCCCCAGGTGCTCCCAATGTTGGACTCCAGGCTGGGGCGCAGATCGACATGCGCCAGGTGTACTTGACCATCGGACTCAAGGACGGGTCCACGATCCTCGCCGGCCGCGAGTTGGGCTTGTTCGGCCGTCAGAATATTCTCCAGGACATGACGCTCTTCGGCGTCGGCGCGGTGGGGATCGGCGGTGGGCAGGCGAAGGGCACGACCCTGGGTCGGATCGCATACGGGTACATTTATCCGAACTTCAACGCTCAGGTGACGTACAGCACGAAGCCGGGTCAGGCGCAAGTCAGCATCGGTCTGTTCCAGCCGAGCGTCTTGGGAAGCGGCACCTACACGTTCACTAGAATCCCGCGCGTTGAGGGTGAGTTTTCCTACAACCAGAAGTCCGGCAAGAACAACTACATGTTATGGGTCGGCGGCCTGTGGCAGTCGACGTCCGACTCCGCGTCGGGCGGCCAGTCGATCAGTTCGATCGGCGGTACTGCCGGTATCAAGGCGAGCTTGTCCGACCTGTCCATCGTGGTCAGCGGCTACATTGGCAAGGGGCTCGGCACAGGCCTGCTCTTCTCGGGTGGCGAGAAAGCAGGGACCGCTGCCACTTCGACGGAGACGCGGTCATCTGACGGTGGTTATGCCCAGATCATGTACAAGCTCCAACCCAAGACGAGCGTCGGCTTGAGCTGGGGCTTCAGCCGCTTGAAGAACAACAATACGGCGGCGCCCACTGGCGACGGCAACAGCGCCGTGCGCTCAAACGTCTACTCCTACACTGCGGGCATTTACCACCAGTGGACCAAGTCCCTGAAGCTCGTGTTCGAGGGGACGGAGGAGGGGACCACCGGCGTCATCGGCGGTCTCGCGCCCGGGACCAAGCAGATCGACATCTCCGGCGGCTTCATGCTGTTCTTCTAGGCAAGAGAGGCGTAGCACAGAGACGTAACACAGAAACGTAGCACTACGACGTAGCAAGAAAGCGTAAAGGCCGGGAGTCGTTCCCCGGCCTTTTACGTTTTCGCGCGACGTCGTTGTGCTACGCCCTTGTGCTACGCCTTTGCGTGACGCTGTTTATTTGTACCGGTACGTAATCCTGCCGCGTGTCAGGTCGTACGGCGACAAGTCCACCGCTACTCGATCACCTTGTAGGATCCTGATGTAATTCTTCCGCATTTTCCCACTGACGTACGCCAGCACCTCGTGCCCGTTCTCGAGCTTCACGCGGAAGGTCGTGTTGGGAAGCACTTCGCTGATCGTACCCATCATTTGTATCGCGTCGCCAGCCACGCTCGGTGTCGCTCTCCTTCTCCCGTGGTGGAACGGGGGATGTTACAGTCGGACGATATGCGGATCCATGGTCTCGTCCCGCGGCGCGGTGGGCCCGCGCTCGATGTAGGACGCGTGGCGGCCGCACGTCTGGCACGTCAGCGTCACGCGCTCCGGCGCGAGCGGCGCGGCACGGCCGCCCCGACGGCGGGGCGCGCGCACGATCGACCGCGTGCTGCAGGAGGGGCAGATCAGAGGCACGTGCTCACGGTCCGCCGCAATCAGCGCCAGCGCTTCGGGCGCCCGGTATTCCTTGATTCCGCGTCGTCCCACGGCTGAAATGTAGCGACCCCTGGAAGATGGGCCGCCTTGACACCACTCCCAGGAGGCGTATCTCTCACGGAGTTCGGAGGTTGCCCGCGGAGGTGACCATGGACCGCCCCCAATACGAGCCGCTCGCGCAGATCGAGGTCGACGCCGCCCGACCGGAGCCCCAGGGCTTCATGCTCACCGGCCAGGGTCCCGATCACGTGGAGTATCAGCTCGACCTGCGGTTCGAGATGCCGCTCGACCCCCGGACCCGCACGGTGCTGGGGGAGCTGCTGTCGCACTCCGACCTCACCATCTCGCGGCGTGCTCCGGGCGGGCTCATCCAGGCCCTGCGCCAGCGTCGTAACCGCGCTCCACAGCCGTAGTTCCGCGCAAAATCGCTGGAAAATCCTTGACGGTCTGGTAGGGCCGATGTAGCTTGGCGCGACCTTTAGCGTCGGAGCAGCGTGTTCGATGCCAGCCGAGCTCGGCGGGTCGCAGATCTCTTCGCTGCTCGAAGCCCTCCCCGGAATCGCGAGTGTGCTGCGCAGCCCCGTGGCGGACGCCTTGGTCAAGGCGATCCGCGCCGCCGCGGGGGTGGGGGAGTTCGCGATGGACGATGCCGAGGAGCTGGTGCGCTACGCGGTGCGTCGTGGCTTGATCGGCCCCGAGGAGGGCGATCGAGTGCTCGCGGACGTCGAGGGCCCCCTCAAGTCCAAGCACAAGCCCGTCCGCGCCGCGAAGCCCAAGGCGCTGCCCAAGAAGAGGGCCGTCAAGAAGAAGTCGCGTAGGTGAAGTCGCAGCTCCCCCTTTTGCTGCTGGGCGCCGCCGTCGCGTGCGCTCGCGCTCCACAGCCCGCTCCAGTCACGCCGTTTGGGATCGCCGCGGCGCTCGCCGGCGCCGGGCGCTGCGATACCGCGACCGTCGTGGCGCGCGCGGCGCTCGAGCGCGAGCCCGACAACGTGCTCGGGCCGCTGGTGATCGGCGCGTGTCAGGAGCGGATGGATCGCTACGACGCGGCGGTCGCCACGTACAACGACTTTGCGGCGCGGCACCCGAACGCCCGAGGTGTGGCAGCGCTGCGCGCCAAAGCGCAACTCGCGCTCCGCGCTGCGGCGGAACACACGGCCCGACAGGCGTTGGCGCGCGAGGCGGAGCTCGCGCGCGAGCCGCCCCAACCGTCCACGGTGGCCGTGCTGCCGCTCGTGGTCGCCGGGGACTCGAGTGTCCAGCCGCTGTCGCGGGGGCTGGCGGAGCTCATCACCACCGACCTTGCCTACATCCGCACGGTGCGCCTGGTCGAGCGTCTGCAGATCGGCATGCTGCTGGACGAGCTCAAGCTGGGCCAGAGCGAGCGCGCGGATCCGGCCACCGCGGCGCGCGTGGGACGGCTGCTGCGGGCGGAGCGTCTGGTGCAGGGGACGGCGACGATTCCGTCGCGCGGGCCGGTGCAACTCTCGGCCACGGTGGTCACCGGCACGGGCGTCGTTCGACCGGTGGGCCAGGTGGTGGGGCCATTCCCGAAGCTGTTGGACCTCGAAAAACAGGTCGTGTTCGATCTCGCCGCGCAGCTCGGGCTGGCTGTGACGCCAGCAGAGCGCCAGCACATCCTCCGTCAGGGACCGAAGAGCCTCGCCGCATTCCTCGCCTACAGCAGGGCGCTCGAGGCGATGGATCGAGGCGACTACCGCGCGGCGGCCCGTCACTTCCGTAGCGCGGCGCAGGCCGACCCGAGCTTCCGCGCCGCCCGCGACGGAGAGGAAGCGGCGATGGCGGCTCCGGCGGCCGAGCAGGCGACGGGAGGGGGGATCGTCACCGCCGTGGACGCGGTCGAGCGTGTGACTGGTGCCGCCGCCGCGCCGACGGGCCTCGGCGGCGCGGGCGGGCTGCTCTCTGCGGGAGCGCGCGACGTCGTGCCCGCGATCGGTGACGCGATCGCCGATCTGAAGCTGCCGACGGGCAGCTCCACCATCGACCGTCAACTGACTCCTGAATCGCTCGGCCTGCCGACCATCGTGTCCGTCGCGAACGGGATCATCATCATCTTCAAACGGCCGCCGTGAGGCGTGTGCTGTTATGGTTGTGCGCCGCGGCGCCGCTCGCCGCGCAGGGGCCAACGGAAGGGGTCGGCACCGCAGCGCGCATCGGGTCGGTCTTCGACGGCTATTACTTCGGGTCGAGCTATGCGTTCGATCACGTCGTCGAGTGGACCGTTCCGGTGAGCCTGTCGCACCGGCTGGGCCCGAGCCTCAACGTGGATCTGTCGAGCGCGTACGCCCATGCGTCCGCGATGACCACGAGCGGCACCATCGAGATCGCGGGTCCGACCGACACCGATGTCCGGCTGAGCTGGGCCCCCGTGTCGGGCCGCTTGATTGTGTCGGTGGCCGGCACGCTGCCCACCGGGAAGAAAGCCGTGGACACGTCCTCCGTGCCGCTGCTCAGCGCCCTCGCGACCGAAGTGCTCAATTTCACCACGACCAGCTTCGGGACGGGGGGCGGCGTGACGGGTGGGTTCGCTACCGCGTTCGCAGTAGGGGAGCGGTGGGCGGCCGGAGTGGGTGGGAGCTACCGCTGGCATGCTCGATATACCCCGGTAGCGGGGAGCGGCGCTCTCGAGCCGGGCGGCGAGGGTCGGTTGCGGCTCGGCGCGGAGGGACCGGTGGGTGGGCGTGGCCGCGGGTATTTCCGCGGCGCCGCGGTGTACGCGACGAGCGGCGCCGATACCTTGAGCGCGGGCTCGCGCAGCGCTAGCGGCCCTCGTTTCCTGATCTATTCGGCGTTGAGCCTCCCGGCGGGCAAGAGCAGCCTGTCTCTCTACGTGTACGACCGGTACCGCCTCCGACCGCATGGCTACGACTCCACGGTCGTGCAGGTGCCGCGCGGCAACGTGCTCGTGCTGGGTGCACGGCTCGAGCGGCCGGTGTCCCCGGCACTGAGCCTCGCCCCGAACGCCGAGTTCCGTCACGAGCTCGCCGGGCCCGCGACCGGTCGCCTCGCGTTGCTCGGCTGGGTGGTGCGGCCCGGCGTGGATGTGCGCTACCGCGCGACCGCGGCGCTGACCGTCCTGGTCCAGGGTCAGGCGGCGTTCGGCCGGCTGGCGGACGGCGGCGGCAGCTCCGTCTCGCTCGTCGGGCCGCGGGCCGTCGTGCTGCTCGAGTGGACGCGATGATCCGCCGCCTCGTCGTCGGGCTGACGCTCGTGACCGCGAGCGGCATGGTCGCGTGCGCGGAGTGGGCGGGGTCTGAGCTCGGCGGTCCGACGTTGTCGATCGTGCCGCTGATCGCCATCGGCACCGGCACCGGAACGGTCCTGCTGGACGATCTCGACCAGCTCCACGTCCTCGTCGTGCCGATCTCGAGCACCGGCGTTGGGCGGGCCGTCGGAGATACGACCGTTCCCGTCGATGCCGCGGGCAACGCGACGCTGACGGTACCGGTCGTGGTCGTGGGGAAAGCCCAGCCGTTCGAGGTGACGCTCGAAGGCATCCGCTCGAGCGATAGGGCGGTGCTGTACGCAGGGGTCGACACGGTGCTCGTGAGCGGCGCCGGCGCGGCCCAGCCCGTGACGGTACCGGTGAGCTATGTCGGGCCGTGCCGGATCGGCTCGGGCTGCGTCGTGACCGTCGCGCCGCAGGACACGACGCTCACCCCCGGCGGCTCGTTTGTGATGCGCGTGAGCGTGGATTCGGCGCTGATCCTGGTGACGGGCGTGCCGGTGGCGTTGACCAACCTGACGCCCGGTCTCATCCTCGTGGGGCCCGATCGCACGGTCACCGCCCTCCTGAGCCCGACCGGCGGTCCGGCACGGGTCGAGGCGGCGATTCGTGGCTCCGCCGACACGCTGCGGCTCACCGTCGCGCCGCTCACCGCCCCGGCCGCCGTCCTGGTCAACCCCGGGTACGTGACGCTCACGACGCTGAGCCCGGGGAATACGGCGCAGCTCACCGCCGTCGTCACCGACATCGCCGGGAAGCCGCTGTCGTCCTCACTCGCGACCTGGAGCAGCCGAACGCCGAGCGTGGCGACGGTGTCGAGCACCGGGCTCGTCATGGGCGTCGCGCCGGGCAGCGCGATCGTGGCGGCCATGGCGGCGCCCGGGGTCGCGGACTCGCTCGTCGTGATGGTCGGCGACGCGCTCACGCCCCCCGGCAGCCCCATCGCGCTCGCGCTCGTCGGGGGCCGCAGCTTCGGCGTCGGTAAGGTCGCCCAGCCCATGGCGATCGACGTCGTGGTCGATCTCAAGGCGGTGCCGACGGAGCTGCTCGGGAGTTACGACGCGCGACTCACCTGGAATGCCGGGGTGCTGCGGTTCGACAGCACGCAGGCGGGCAGCTTCGTGTTTCCGGTGGTCATCCCCGACACGGCCGCGGGCGGCATCCTGCGCTTCCACGCGACCGACCCGGTCGGTGCGACCGGGTTGCAGACTCTGGCCCATGTCTGGTTTACGGCGACGGGACCCGGGGCGTCCAGTCATGTCTTATCACTGCCTGTGCTGTCGGCCGCGCTCACGAGCCTCGATCTGACGCCCCGATTGCTCGTGGCACCGGGCGGCGCCACGATCGGACCGTAGCCCGCCGGGCCTGGCTACACCCGAAATCCCCGCACCAGCCCCCGCAGCTTCTCGGCCCCTTCCAGCAGGCTGCTGGCGGCCGCCGCCATCTGTTGGGTCGACGCGCCTTGCTGCTCGGCGGCGGCCGTGGCCTGCTCCGCGCCGGCCGCGTGCGCCGTGGCGCGCGTCGCGACCTGCTCGGCCTGCCCCTGCAGCTGCGCGGTGGTTTCGCGGTTCGCCTGGGCCGCGACCCGCACCCGCGCGGCGGCCTCCTCCACGAGCTCGACTACACCCGAAATCCCCGCACCAGCCCCCGCAGCTTCTCGGCCGCTTCCAGCAGGCTGCTGGCGGCCGCCGCCATCTGTTGGGTCGACGCGCCCTGCTGCTCGGCGGCGGCCGTGGCCTGCTCCGCGCCCGCCGCGTGCGCCGTGGCGCGCGTCGCGACCTGCTCGGCCTGCCCCTGCAGCTGCGCGGTGGTTTCGCGGTTCGCCTGGGCCGCGACCCGCACCCGCGCGGCGGCCTCTTCCACGAGCTCGACCGCCGTGGCGATCTCGGCGAGGCCGTGCGCCGCGCCTTCCGCGACGGACTCGATGCCTCGGACCTTCGCCTGACCTGCGGCCATGGTGGCCGTGACGTCCTCCATCTGCTCCCGGATCGAGCCCGTGGTGCGAGTCACGGCCTCCGCCGCCCGCGCCGACTCGTCGGCGAGCTGGCGCACCTCCTCGGCTACCACCGCGAAGCCATGGCCATGCTCGCCCGCCCGTGCGGCTTCGATCGCCGCGTTCAACGCCAGCAGATTGGTCTGCGACGAGATGCGCTTGATGAGGTCCACGAAGTCGTCGATCGACACGCTCAGCTCGCCGAGCTGGCTGATCTGCTTCGACGCGGTCTGCACGACCTCCCGCACGTTGAGGAGCACGCTGCCCGCCGCGGCGACGTCGCCCCGATGCCGGTCGGCGACCGCGCGGATCTCCTCTCCGAGCTTCGCCGCGCGCTCCGCGGCATCCGCCATGTCGCCGGTGGCGGTGCGAAGGGCGTCGAGGCCGGTGCCCATCGAGGTGAGGGCGGCGCGCTGCTGGTCCGCGCCCCCCGAGATCTCCACCATCGCCGTCGACACCTCGCTCGAGGAGGCGGCCAGCTGCTCGCTCACCGCCGACAGGTCCCCCGCCGCCCCGGCGATCCGGTCCGACTCGCCGATCACCTCGCCCACGATCTGCCGGAGCCGGTCGCCCATGTGCTGGATGGCGTCCGCCAGCACGCGGAACTCGCGGGGCATCTCCCCGGTGGTGACCGGTCGCAGATCGCCCGCGCCGAACCGTTCGGCGGCCGTCACGAGGCGGCCGAGCGGCCCGTGCACCGATTGGACGGTGTAGCGCGACAGGAAGAAGCCCCCGAGCACGAGGGCGACGACGAAGACCCAGAGCTTGCGCTCCCGATCGCTCGCGTCCGCGGTCAAGCGCTCCGCGGCCTTCGACGCCTTTTGGGCCTGACGGCGGGAGAGATCGCGCACCAGCCGGGTCAGCTCCGCCGCCTGCGGTCGCACCGCCGCCGCCCGCGCCACCGCTTCCTGATCGCGCCCCAGGTCCCGGAGCGCGTGTGCGATCGAGTACTCGGTCTGGATCGCCGCGTGGAGCTGGTTCACGCGGTTCACCGTGAGACGATCCTCGACGGTGAGGCCGCCCAGCGCATCCAGCCGCCGTTGATGCTGAAAAGCATCCTCGGCGGCCGCCTGGAACTCTCGTCGCGGCTCGTCCCCGGGCGACCCCAGGTACTGCTCGGCGGCCCGGATCTCTTCCAGCACGCTCGTGACGAGACCGCTCCCCTCCTCGCTCGATATCCGCAGCCCGTCGAGCTCCTGCTCGATCGCGTACCGGATCTGTCGCAGCGTGGCGGCGCCCGCGATCGCCGTGACGACGAGACCGGCCAGGAGCAGGGCCAGCCCGATGCGGATACGCGCGCGGATCGTGTCGAACCGACCCCGCATTACGGTGCCGCCTCCGTCACCAGCCGACCGTTCCGCACGACGCCGATGACCGCTGTCTTACCCGCCGCGTCACCCTTACCGTCGAACGCGATCGTGCCGGTGACCCCCTCGAACGCCGCCTGCCCGCGACCCACGCGCGCGAGGTAGTCCCGAATGGCGCGCCGGTCGGCGCCCGCCCGGTCGATCGCGCGCGCGAGCAGCAGCACGATGTCGTACGTCCCGGCGCCGCGATGGTCGGGCCGCTGTCCCGGGAACGCGCGCGCGTAGTCCGCGACGAACGCGACGTTGCGCTCGTCACGTCGGTCGGGGAGATAGGCGGACGACAGCCGGATGCCCTCGGCGAGCGCGCCGTCCGCCTCGATCCCCGTGAGCGCGTCGCCGCCGAGCACGGGCCACCGGAGCCCGAGCGCGTGCATCTCCCGCAGCGCGAGCTCGGCCCCCGGTCGCTCCGCGGCGAGCAGCAGCACGTCCGCGCCCGACCGGCGCATGCGAGAGAAGTACGGCTCGAACGAAGGCGTGGCCGGGATGTAGGGATCGGTTTCGAGCACGGTCCCCCCCAACCGCGCGAACTCCGCCGCGAACGTCCGGCGCACGCCCCGGCCGTAATCGTTGTTCAGATAGATGATGCCGGCCCGTCTCGCTCCGAGCGTCTGCCAGGCGAACCGGGCGAGCTGTGGCCCGTGTTGCAGGTCGCTCGGGCACACGCGGAACACGTAGGGACTGATCCCCGACAGGTCGGGACTGGACGCGGACGGCGAAATCATCGGAGTGGGCGTCGCGCCGCCGCCGTACACCCGCGCCGCCGCGAGGGAAGCGCCCGAGCTCAAATGGCCGACGACGGCTACGACCGTCGGATCCGCGTACAGTTGCTCCGCCACCCGCACGGCGGTGTCCTCGTTCCCCGAATCATCGAGGATTCGCAGCTCGACCTTGCGGCCCCGGATGCCCCGGTTGGCGTTGATCTGGTTCACCGCCAGTTGGGCCGCCCGGAGCATCGAGGCGCCACGCGGCTGGGAGAAGGGGCCCGCGAGTCCGAGGGCAATCGGCCCCGTGGGGCGGGAGCACGCCGCCAGCGCGAGAGCGATGACGAGCGGTGGGGTTCGCAGAGGGTCCTCCGAGGTCGGCGCGGGGCAAGGTTAAGCTCACCCGTGGCGAAGCGCAACATTCCCCACTGCCCCCACAGGATTTCCACGCGGTTTTCCAGGCCGATGTGGACAAATCCGGATTGCCTGCGGGCGGGCCCAGGGTAGCTTGATGCGAGTGGAAACGTCTGGACGCCTGTACCGATTTGCCGGCGCGCTCGAGGGACTGCTCGCCGCTCCCGATGCCGAGGCTTTCGAGCGGGCGTGGGAGGTGGCGCATGTCGACCGGCTCGCCTGGGAAGCGCTCGGGTGCGCGCGACGGGCGGACAGCGAGGTCCTCGAGCCGGCGCTCGATCAAGTGGACCGCCGTCTCCTCGCGACGCTGGAGCGCTGCCGTGCGTTCCCCGATCCGCACGTCGTGACCTTCCGGGTTCCCGAGCTCGAGCGGTGGCAACATGCCGCGGCCGCCGCCCTCGTCGGTGCGCGCTGGGGCGTCGCGGGCTTGCGCACCGTGATCGCTGACACGGGGGCGCCGCTCGGGCGCCGCTACTTCGCGTTCCTCGCACTGGCCGAACGGCACCCCGAGGGAGCCTGGCCGCTGTTCGAGCGGTATCTCGTGACGCCGGGCGCGCACCATGCGTTTGTCGCCGCTGCCGTCGAAGCGGCGCGCTACTACCCCGGACACGCCGACGTCCTCGTGCGCCTGTTCGAGCGGATCCGCGGCGACCAGCTGCTGCGCCGGTTCCTCGGCCCCAAGATCCTCGAGTCCCTCTATGTCCTGGGCGAGGAACGCAGCTTGCCGCTGTTCGAGCAGCTGCTCGTGACCGGGCATACCGACCCGGACGTGGACCGCTGTGAGGTGACCCGCGCGCTCGTCGTGGTGCGCCGTGCCACCGGGCGCGTCGCGCCGAGCTCTAAGTTCGCCGACGGCGACGAAACGGCTGTGTTGCGCACCCTGGACGACGCGGAGCGCCGGTTCGAGGCCACACGGGACCGGATCGTGCCGGTGGTGGTGATCTAGGGCGGTAGAAGACGGTAGAAGGCGGTCGAGGGCGGTAGAAGGTGCGGACGTACGCGGGGTGACCTCTACCGTCCCCTACCGTCCTCTACCGCCCTGTCCCCCCACGAACTCCCAGAGCTTCTCCCGGTACGCTCGCCCGCCGATGTCGTACGTGTCATTGTGGCCGGCTCCGTGAATCAGGACGACCTCGACCGGTCCCGCCGCGGCAGCGGCCACGGTCATGCCCATCGCCGTCGGCACGAGCCGATCGGCGTCGCCGTGAAACAACAGGATGGGACAGTGGACCCGTCTGACGTTGGCGATGTTGTCCAGCGACAGATGGAGCAGGAAGCGCGGCAGTAGCCCGTAGTGGTGTTTCGCCATCGCCGCGGCATTGGTGAACGGCGATTCCAGGATCAGTCCGGCCACCGGGCGGTGCGCGGCGGTGTACGTTGCGGGCGCGCTGCCGAGCGAGCGGCCATACACGTAAATGCGTCGCGGGTCCACGTCCGGGCGGGTGACGAGCGCGGCGTACGCGGCGTCGGCCGCGGCGTACAAGGCCGACTCCGTGGCCCGGCCGCCGCTGCCGCCGTAGCCCGGGTAGTCGAGCACCAGCACTGCCGTCCCCGGCGGCTGGAACGTACGCACGAGGGGCCAGATCGCGGCGATGTTCTCCCCGTTGCCGTAGAACCAGAGAAGCGCGGGCGAGGGCGGTGAAGGGCGGTGGAGGACGGTGGAGGTCAAATACCACCCCACGAGCTTCGTCCCATCGCCCGAGACCAGCTCGACCGTCTCGGCGTTCTCGACGCCCACTTGCCTGGGATCGGGAAGGCTCGCGCGCGGCGCCGGAAAGGCGAGCCGATCTTGAAACCGCCAGGCGAGCAACAGCAACACCAGGTACGCGAGCCCGAGGCCAATCAGGATGCGGAGCACGAGCATCGGTCAAAATAATGTAGGGGCGCAACATGCTGCGCCCCTACACTGCGCCGCCATTGCACCTGGCGCGCTGACCACGAATCTTTCGGGCCGTGACGACCCAGCTCACCTGCCCGTCGTGCCGCGCCGAGATCCCGCGCGGCGCGGCCTTCTGCCCGGCCTGCGGCTCGGCGTCTCCCACTGTGATCACGAACGAGCGCGCCACCGCTGCTCCTGCCGCCCCTGCCCTTGCCGCCCTTGCCGCCCCCACGTCGGAGCGCCTCGCCCGCGCGCTCGGCGCCAAGTACGAAGTGAAGCGCCTGATCGGCCGGGGTGGCTTCGCCGAGGTGTACGAGCTGTGGGACAAGGATCTCGATCGCCGCCTCGCCTGCAAGGTGCTCCACCCGGAGATCGCCTGGACCCCGGGCATGCTGGCCCGCTTCCGACAGGAAGCGAAGGCGCTGGCCCGCCTGCAGGATCCGGCCATCCTCGCGATCCACTTCACCGGCGACGGTGAGGGACTGGTCTACTACGTGATGCCGTTCGTGGAGGGCGAATCGCTCGCCGAGCGCTTGCGCCGCCGCGGCCCGTACTCGGCCGACGAAGCCTTGAAGATCGCCGAGCCGATTCTCCAGGCGCTGTCCCACGCCCACACGCAGGGGCTCGTGCACCGTGACATCAAGCCCGACAACGTGATGGTCGAGGCGAAAAGCGGCCGGGTCCTGCTCCTGGACTTCGGGATCGCGAAGCTCCTGGACCCCGGCGGGAGCGACGCAGGCGGCGCCAAAACGGCCACCGGATTCACGGTCGGCACGGTGCAGTATATGAGCCCCGAGCAAGCCCTCGGCCAATCGAACCTCGACGGGCGAAGCGACCTGTACGCCTTCGGCGCCATGCTCTACCAGATGGTGACGGGCACCCCCCCCTACGACGGCGACTCGAGCGCCGAAATCGTCGGCAAACACCTGAGCGACCCCGTGCCCGTGGCGAGCGACGTCAACGCCAAGATCCCCCGCTGGCTCTCCACGGTGATCGTGCAGTGCCTGGCGAAACGGCCCGAGGACCGCTTCCAGGACGCCGACGAGGTGCTGGCGGCGCTCCAGGCCGGCCGCACGTCCGGCTCCGAGCGGCTCGTCGGTGCCCACACCCTCGAGCGTCAGGTGCGGCGCTCCGGCCAGGTGCGCCGTCGGGGGAGGCTCGGCTGGTGGGTGGCCGGAGTGCTGGGCGTCGCGCTCGTTGCGGCGTGGCTGGCACGTCGTGCTGGCTACCTCGGATCCGGAGTCGCGTCGCTCCACAACGCCCTGGTCGAGCCGATCGAGATCCTGAGCAACGGCACCCCGGTCGACACCGTAGCGCCGGAAGCCACTGAGCGTCTCACCCTGCCCGGCGGTCAACGCACCGAGCTGCGCTGGCGGCTCGTGCGCCCCGGCAACCCGCCGATCGGCGAGCCGATGGAGGGGCCCCTTCCGGCGTTCCCGCGTGCCGGGGGGCGGTTACTCGCCGACGTCAGTGCCGAAGTGGGGGGGCAGCGCTACTTCGCGCCCCTGATTACGAATGCGAGCGCGTCGGACATCACCCTTGAGGTCAACCCCGGCACGGCGGCGGCGGTGCGGTGCAACTGCCTCGTGTCGAAGGGAGCCGTCCGCACACACGTCGGCTATTATCGCCTGTATCAGAACTCCAGCGTGGCGGCCTACAACAGCGCCCATCCGTACATCGGTCCGCACGCCGACCGGCACGGCTTCGCGAGTCGAGTGGCTCCGTCGAGCGGGGCGGTGGTGCTGACCTTTTGACGACACGCGTCTCGGACGACGCCCTCGATCCCCGGCTGTTGACGCGGGCGCGCGGCGCCCTGCTCGGACTCGTGGTTGGGAACCAGCTCGGGGTGCCCACCGAGCACCTGGGCACCGCCGCGGCGATCCGGGAGGCCTTCCCCCAGGGAGTGCGTGATCTCGCGCCGCCGCCCAAGGGGTCGCCGTTTGACGACGACGCGGCGATGACCCTGCTCCTCGCCGAGTCGCTGGCGGAGAAGGGCGACTTCGACGCGAACGACGTGGCAGAGCGCTGGGTGAAGTGGATGAAGCGGGACGGTCGCGGGATCGGGCTCACGACGCAGCGCGCCCTGCGACTCATTGAGCGCGGCACCGAGCCGTTCGAAGCCGGCCGGCTGGCCCACAACCCGCGGGCTGCGTCCAACGGCGCCGTGATGCGCTGCATCCCGGTTGCGCTGCGTTATCACGACAACGTCGACAGGCTGATCCGGGTGTCGACTCAGCAGGCCGCCATCACCCACGCCGACGAGCGGTGCACCTGGGGCGCGGTGGCGGTGAATCTCGCCGCGCGAGAGCTCCTGCACGGGAATCAGCACTTCGTCGAAGAGGTGCTACACCGGCTTCAGGGCGCGCCGCGCACGCTGGTCGAGGCGATCCGGCGTGTGCCCTGGGAGCAGGAGAGCGACCTACCGATCAGTGTGGGTGGGGAAGCCGGCTACGTCGTCCACTGTGTGGAAATCGCCTTTTGGTGCGCGATGCACCGCCCGTCCCTCGAGGAGGCACTGATTTTTCTCGCCGAGGCAGGTGGCGATACCGACACCAACGCCGCCGTCGCGGGTGCGCTGCTCGGCGCACGGGAGGGCGAAGCGGGCCTCCCGCCCCGTTGGCTCGAGCAGCTCGGCCACGCGCGGGGAGTGTCGGCTCTGGCCGAGCGACTCGTGACAGCCGCAAGCCCTAAGCCGTAAGTCTTACGGCTTACGACTTGCGGCTTTTGGCTGTCTTCGCGTATCGGGCGATCCGGTCCATTACGTCCCTATCCATGAGCGTGATGGACACCCAGCGCGCCGTGCCGCGGCCCCGCCAGTTGAACCGCACGGCGCGTCGTCCGTAGCGCCACTCCCACCCGCTCTTTCCGATCGGACGCGGCCGGCCGAACAGGCCAGTCAGCTCCTTCTTGGTGCGGTCGACCAGCGGAACGCCGCGCTTGTCGCCGAAGCCCGCCGAGTCGTAGAAGGCGACGACGTCGGCGTTCCCTTCGATGAAATGCGCGCTGAGGTAGAACCGGGATGCGTCCTTGGGGCCATGAATGACCACACCGCACTCCATGACCTGAGCCGTATGCGGGGAGGTCTGGCAACGCACGATGTCAGAGTCGGCGAGGCTCCGGGCGCGCTCCACGAACTCCCGGTAGCTGATGCCCGCCGTGAAGCCGCGGTAGACCGGCGCCGAGGGTGTGGGCGCCGCCGGGCCAGGCGGCGCCTGGGTGACGCCGGTAGCGGGTAGGGTCGCGACGAGGAGGAGCGCCGCGCGGTTGGGACGCATGACCCAATATACAGGCCGAAAACGAGAACGGGCCCGGAGAATACCCGGGCCCGCCTCGGTACGACCGGTGCTGCTCAGACCTTGCGGACGTTCTGCGCCTGCAAGCCCTTCGGACCCTGGGCGACTTCGAATTCGACCGTATCACCCTCGGCGAGGCTGCGGAAGCCCTCAGCCTGGATCGCCGTGAAGTGGACGAACACATCGGGACCCGACTCCTGCGCGATAAAGCCAAAGCCCTTCGCGTCGTTGAACCACTTCACCTTACCCTTTGCCATACCGTTTGAACCTCAGCACTAAGGGGCACTGCCCCGGACATGTTCGACCCTGGTCACCGCGACCAGAGACGGGCTCAAACAAAAACCGCGAGACAAGTGGTCCTCGCGGTGCGCAGACAAACCGGTGACGGTGCCACGTATTGCTTGAACCGGGGCCAAAGGTAGGAATGCCGCTCACGGCTGTCAATAGGATAAATGTCAGGCACTGCGGCGGTTGCGCTGCAGGGGGTCCGCTGGCGCCACCATAACGACAGTATCAGGTCACCTACGGTCGCTTTGTGGTCTTGGACGTGTCCTCCTTTACCGGCAGCCCGATCGCGACGCGGAAGTCGCGCAGCGCCGCGTCATAGCCCTTCATGCGTTTGCCGAGTCCGACCATGGCCGAGTTGGGCGTCGCCGCCGCGCTGTCCTCGCAGGTCGTGGTGTACTTGATCAGCGAGTCCACCTGCGTGACGAGGCGCTTCGCCTTGAGTTGCACGGAATCTTCGTACACCGTGGGGCTCATTTGGGGGCGGCCCCGCTTGAGGAAGCCGCGGCTCGAGCCGCACAGCCCGGCGAGCAGTCGCCCGGCGCGGCGCTGCGCGACCGAGTCGCGCGTACCGGAACGCGTCACACGGCTCATGCCATCCTTGAGCTGGGCGATGCCGCGCGTTGCCGTTCGCAGGCCGGCGAGAAAACGCTTCTGTTCCAGAGTCGGCGGCGGCGGCGGAGCCATCGATTCCGTCGGCGGGCGTGCCGAGTCGAGCGGCGGTTCGGGCTCCTGCGCTCCGAGAGCAGTGGCGGCGACGCACAACAGCATGGCCAGGCAGCGCATCACATGGTCCTCTGTTCAGTCTGTGGAAGCCCTGGTTATACTGTGAGAATGATGGTTCCCGCAACTTCGCGCCAGACCCGCACGTTCGAGGATCGCGCCGACGCACTTGCGCACTTCTTCCTGCGCGCCGGCGAGGCGCCCCGGCTCCTCGCCTACGACGATGCCGTCGGCTGTCCGCTCGACCAGGGGCTAGCCGCGATCGAGTGGACGGGCGCCGTCGGCATCCTCGCCCAGGACGACCTGATTCACGCGGCGCGCCTGGGCGCCGATGCCGCCGCCGCCGTCGTGGAGCGCAAGGACGCGGACCAGCGCGTCTTCATCTACTTCGGGCCCCGCATGGACGCCCCCCCCGCCGATCCCTACGAGGGCACGCTCCTGTACGACGAGCCCGGCGTGCGCGCCTACATTTTCGCGCAGCGCGTGCACGCGATCGCGCACTTCCTGCGCGCGACCCACGGTCTGGGCGCGGTGATCTCGATGCTCGGTCGCCGCGCGCCCGAGCTGCGCCACATCCGTCGCTGGTTGCAGGCGCTGTTCGCCGAGCCCGCGGCCGACACCGCCTCCACGCAGATGCTCGCCGGCTGGTTCGCCACCGGGAGCGCTGGCGTGGTCTTCTTACCCCGCCACCCCGACGCCCCCTACACGTACTGCGAAGTGGGAGCTGAAGAAGGTTAGGGAGGTTCTGGAGGTTGTGGAGGACGGAGGAGGCTGCATCGCATCGGGACAGCCTCCCCCAACCTCCCCCAACCTCCCAACCCTCCACAACCTGCTTTGTCTGTGGATTCACAACTCCACATCGTGTGGACGGGCGCGGCAATGGTAGACGCAGGGCTAGGTTACCGTCCACATGCGATGCACACGGAAGTGAGCTAACCCGAAGAAACATCGGCACTTGCGCGGTTTCTCGAGGCCCCTATATTGGTGTCACGCGGCTTGGAGGGAAGGGTCGGGACCTGGTGTCTCAACTACGCCTCCAAGACGGGTCCGAGCGGAAATTCCGGGGAGGCCGCCGATGCAAACAAGGGCTCAGGCGGCCGGCGATCCGGGAGCAGGCTCTCCGGCTCGGATAGATAGGGCCAGTCGCGTGCCCTGTCCACGTCGACGCGGTGCCTCGACGTGCAGTGCGGAAGGTCGGTCCGCGACCCGATCTGACCCGCAGCACCCACATCGGTGAACCTTGCGGCCCGGCCAGGCTGCTTGGGGATGGAAGCCGGAGCTCCTGTTCGCCCTACCGAGCGACGAATCAGTCAACCGGCGGCGGCAGGATGAAGAACGGAGGGAGCAATCCCCCGGCTCCGGGTAACCGATGTGTGGAGCCCCCGGGCGGCCTATCGTGCCGTCCCGGGGGCTTCGTGTTTATTATATGCCCGCATGCTGCTCCCCCTCGCCGCTACCGGTGCCGCCTTGGGCGCCTGGGCGTACGGCACCTACGAGCCCAACAGCCCCCTCTTCGGGCGCGCGGTGGGCCGGGGACCCACGGGGGAGCGGGTCGCCTACCTCACCTTCGATGACGGCCCGAACCCCGGCGCCACTGAGCCGATTCTCGAGACGCTCGCGGCCTGGGGCGTGCCCGCGGCGTTCTTCCTCGTAGGCGAACACGTCCGCCGGTTACCGGCAGTCGCCCGCCGGGTCGCCGCGGCGGGACACGAGATCGGAAACCACACGCTGCGGCACCAGAAATTGCACCTGAGGGGGCCGCGCCGGATCCGCGAGGAGCTGGAGCGCGCGCACGAGCTGATCGTCGACGCGACGAACCAGGTCCCGCGCTGCTTCCGTGCGCCGCACGGCTACCGCAACCCGTTCGTGGGCGTCGCCACCCGACGTCTCGGCTATACGGTGTTCGGGTGGACGTTCGGCGTGTGGGACTCGGACCCCGGCGTGTCGGCCGAGGAGATCCGGGCGCGCGTGCGCCGCAAGCTGCGGCCGGGTGCCATCATCCTGCTGCACGACGGCGATGGCTACGATCCCCAGGGCGACCGTCGCCGTACCGCGGCCGCCCTCCCGGGGATCATCGCGGACGCGCGGGCGGCGGGCTACACCTTCCGTCCACTCCGGGAGCTGGTCGCGTGAAGTCGCGGGCGGGGCGCTGGCTGGGATGGCTCCTCGGCCTGGTCGGTGTCGGCCTGGCGCTGAACTTCCTCACCGGCTTCCCGTGGCACGTGACCTTGGCGGCGCTGCTCGGCGCCGATCGGTGGCTCCTCGTCATCGCGCTCGTCGTCAACCTGTCATCGCTCGTGGCCAAGGGGTGGGGCTGGCACCTGATCCTGAAGCCCGTCGCGCCCCACAGCTGGCGTGTGGCCCAGGAGGCGAACCTGGTGGGCGCAGCCGTGAACGACCTGTCCGTCGCGGTGGCGGGCGAGGCCGCGCGGGTCCATCTGATCGTGCAGCGGGGCGGGGTGCAGACCGGCGCCGCCGTGTCGTCGGTCGTGTGGACCCGCGTCGCAGAAGGGCTGGCGCTCGCGCTGTTTCTCGTGATGGCGCCGAGCGTGCTGCAGCTCGAGCCGTGGCTGCGGGCGGTGCAGAGCGCGGTGGGGCTGGCGCTCGTCGTGGTGCTGTTGCTCGCCTGGGGGCGCGGCTGGGGGTCGCTTGCCGACCGGCTGCCGGCTTCGCTCCGGTCGCGTCTCGGTGTGCTCCGAGCCATGGGAACCGGTGGGCGGCTGGTGTGGCCGACTGCCTTTGGGCTCTACAACTGGGCCGCCCAGTGGGCCACGTATCACCTCGTGCTGCGCGCCACGCACGTGCCGGTGTCACTGGCCGCGTCGTTCACGGCCCTCATCGTCGTGAACCTGGGCGGGCTGTTGCGGCCCACGCCGGCGAACGTCGGCGTCACCCAGGCGGCGCTGGTCGTGGGGCTGCTGCCGTTCGGCGTGCCCCCGGAGCAGGGCGTCGCCGCTGGCTTGGCGCTGCAGGGATTACAGGTGCTCCCCGTGCTGCTCCTGGGTGCGATGGCGACCGGCTGGCGGCTGCTCAAGCTCGAGTCCGAGCTCGCCTAAAAAGCGACGGGGCGCGGGGGAAAAGGGTGACTGGCCTGCCGCGCGCGGGCCTAGGTTCCCCGGCGTGTCCCCGACGTACCGGATGCTGGACGCCGCCACGCGGCGACGCGAAGCCGAGCTCGCGGAGGTGGCCCGCGCCCTCGCCGGAGCGCGGTGCGCCGCCCGCCTCGCGGGGCTCGGGACCGGCGAGTTTGTGGTGCGGGAGCTGCTGCTCGGCGTGATCGAGGAGATCAATCGGGCGGAGCGCGCGGTCGTCAGTCTCATCTCGACGCGGTCACGAGACGGTGTCGCGTGACGCCCCCGCTTACGCGACGCCCCCTCCCTCCTTCTTGAGCTGGGCGTATCCCATGCCGCGCAGGATGGCGATGCGCTTCGCCATCGGCGGATGGGTCGCGAGCGCGTCGGCGAAGAGACCTTCGCGCGCCGTCAGGCGCCGTCCCAGCGGGTCGGTGATGCAGAGGTGGGCCGCGCCCCGCTTGATGGCCGCGGTCGGCGCGACCGCTCCTTCGATCTTCTGGAGCGCGCTCGCGAGCGAGAGCGGGTTGCGCGTGAACTGCGCGCTCATGGCGTCGGCCAGGTACTCGCGTTTGCGGCTCACCGCCAGCGCGAGGATCTGCGTGATGATCGGCGCGAGGATCCACGAGAGGATCCACACCACGAGCAAGATCGCGAGCAGCGGGCCGGCAGGATCTGCGTGATGATCGGCGCGAGGATCCACGAGAGGATCCACACCACGAGCAAGATCGCGAGCAGCGGGCCGGCACCACCCTTCTTCCCGCCGCCGCGCGAGCCGCCCCCGCCCCCCCCGCCCGCATAAAAGCCTCCCCGCAGTATGCGGGTCGCGCCGTCGTGCATCAGGGCGACGGCTCCCACCAGGGCCGCGAGCAAAGTCATCAACCGCACGTCAAGGTTTTTCACGTGCCCGAGCTCGTGCCCGACCACTGCCTGGAGCTCCTCGCGGTTGCAGAGCTGGAGCAGGCCCCGCGTCACCGCGATGTGCGCGTGCAACGGATCGGTGCCGGTCGCGAATGCATTGGGATCGGGGTCGTCTACGATCCAGATCCGGGGCCGCGGGACGCCGGCCGCGATGGCCATCTCCTCGACCACGTTGACGAGCTGCTGCTCCTGCGGATCCGTGGGGTCGACCACGGCGCGAGCCCCGGTGGACCAGAGCACCTTCTCGGGACCCGTCGCGTACGCATACCAGGCCGTGAGCAGAGCGATGACCGTGAGCGCGATCCCGAACCACGGGAAGACATGGTGGTACGCGGTGCTCGGCGCGTCGCGGGTGGACAGATAGTAGATGTAGTCCCCGCCGAACCCGAGCCACGCGAAGAATGCGACGAAGCCAATCACCAGCAGGACGGTGCGCCGGCGATTGGCTTCCTGTTGTTGAAAGAGGTTGAGCGAAGTGTCGTCGCTCACACTTTCGGCTTCATCGAGAGATCGACCTGCGGGACGGCCTTCTCGGCCTGATCCTCGAGCTCCCACAGATCGGCGGGCTGCGCTTTCGCGAGCCCCGCGACCATGCTCGTCGGGAATTGCTGCTGCTTCGTGTTGTACTGGGTGGCCGTGTCGTTGTACAGCTGGCGGGCGAACGCCACCTTGTTTTCCGTCGAGGTGAGCTCTTCCTGCAGCTGGCCGATGTTGCCCGTGGCCTTGAGCTGGGGGTATTGCTCCACGACCACCATGAGGCGCTGGAGCGCCGACGACAGGGCGTTCTCCGCCTGGCTGATCTGCTTGATGCCTTCGGGACCGGTGGCGTTGACCTTCACCGCCTGGTTGCGGGCCTGGATCACCGCTTCGAGCGTCGAGCGCTCGAACTCCATCGCTCCCTTGACCGCGTTCACCAGGTTGGGGATCAGATCGTGGCGCCGCTTGAGCTGGACGTCGATCTGCTTGAAGGCGTTGAGCGTCTGGTTCTTGAGAGAGATGAGCCCGTTGTACGCGCCGATCAGCCAGAGAAGGGCGCCGATGAGTGCCGCCAGCAGGATCCAGGAGAACATCGTGCTACCTCAAAGTTGTGGAGGTTGGGGGAGGTTGGGGAGGTTGGGGAAGGCTGTGTCGGTTACGGAAACCGCCTCCATAACCTCCCGAACCTCCACGACCTCCACAACCTCCCCGCGGCGCTACTGCGCCGCGGGCATCAGTTTCGCGAGCGCCTGCCGCACGGCCTCGGCGACCGCCGCATCATCGGGGCCAAGGCGCGCCAGGGGGTGAGCCGTCTCGATATGCAGCTCCACGCCCCGGCCCACGGGGATGCGGTGCCAGGAGCTCGGGCTCTCGGGGTCCCGCGCGGCGTCCCGCGCCAGCCACGCCGTCAACGCCCGGCCCGACTTGCCGCGCGGCGGCGTGCCCTTGCTCTTGAGCGGCAGCCGGTCCGGTACGGGCAGGGAGGCGCCCAGCGCCTGGGCCGCGCGGCGTTCCAGCACGTCACCGGTCTGGTCGTGCATCTCCTTGATGATCGTCGCCAGCGTCGTCCCCTCCATCTGCCGCAACTTGATCCACAGGAGCTGGAGGAAATGTCGGTAGGAATACGTGGCGGCGGTGCCGCGACCTTCGGGCGGGCTCACGAGACCCCTGGTGACGTAGAACCGGATCGTGCGCTCACTCGGCTGCGCCCGTGCGGCGGCGTTGATCGGGGTGATCGCGGACGCATCGAGCACGGCTCCCACGAGCGCGGCGAGATCCCGGAGGTTCCACGGGGCGAGGTTGCGGTACTCCCGCAGGTTTTGCAGCGGCTCGGCGTGCGGCGCTCCGGTCACGCCCCGGCTCCTCCGCGGGCGCGCTCCTCGTCGATCCGAAACACCCCCGTCAGCCAATCCGTGAGTTCGCGCAGATTGAACGGCTTCCGGATCACGACGCACTCGTGCCGCTCGAGCCAGGTGCGCACCTCGTCCGCCTCGGCGTCCCCCGTCATGATCGCGATGCGGCCTTCGAATGCCGGCCAGCGGTGCACGATGGCGAGATACAGGGCGAGCCCCGACATCGTCGGCAGGTGGATGTCCAGCAGCAGGGCGTCGGGCTGCACGGTGGCCAGCAGCTCGTACGCCGTCTCCGCGCTACCCGCGCCGATCACGCGAAGGCCCTGGCGCGCGAGCGAGCGCTCGAGCACCCGGCGCAACGGCGCCTCGTCGTCGACGACGAGAATCGTGCGAGGCGCGGCGCTCATGAGGCGGACGCCCGCGCCTGATGGGGCGTCAGAAAGCACTGGACCACTCGCGCCAAGGCCTCGCTCGAGTCGAGGGACAAGCGCATTTCGCCGGCCGTGAGGCCGAGATAGGCCCGCGCGTGCAGCTGTAACGTCTTGGTCTGCGCGTAGCCCAACCGCTTCGCCACGTCCTCGATCGTGAAGCCGGGATCCTGCAGCAAGCGGTGGGCGTACAGCACCCGCGCCGCCGAGAGAAAGTGCCGGGGTGACGGCAGCCCCACGCGCGTGAACCACCGCTCGCAGGTGCGCCGGTCCACCCGAGCGCGCACCGCGACCTGGCCGACCGTCTGCACTTCGCCCGGCGAGCGCAGGGCCTCTTCGAGCACCCAGCGCAGCTCGCTGGGCAGCGGGGCGAGCGCGTCGGCCAGCTGGTCCAGGAGCTGCCGTGACGAGGAGCGCGCCTCCTCCTGCCCGAGCACCTCCCGCAACCGACTCGGGTGATCGTCGTAGTTGGCGAAGACCGCGTGCTGGATGCCCCGCTGCCCCAGTGCCAGGAGCACGCCGGCGGTGCGAGGCGTGAGCGTGGTGTACAGCATCAAGGGGAGCGAGGGAAAGAGCACGCGCAGCCGCTCGATCTCCTGCGATCGCGCGTGGCCGGACAAGAGCGGGTCCACGACGGCCAGTTCGACGGGGCGGCCGCGGATGCCGGCCAGCACATCGTCCCAAGTCGAAACCTGTGCGACGCTGAACCGGGAGCCCGCCGCCCGGCGGAGCTTATGGAATTGGACGTCGGGGACGGCGGCTAGTACGAGCATGAATCCCCCAGAACCATCAAATGTCGCAAAATCGCCCTACGATGCCGCAAAAACGCCCTAAAATCTGGACGCCTCCGCACCCAGGTTGTGGTTGTCCTGTTGCGTTGACTCCACACCCTGGTCCAGCGGAGGTCACATGTCCCGCATTCGCGCCCTCTTCACCCTGCTCGTCGTTGCGTTCGCTCTCTCCACCGTCGCGTGTGCCGACGCCACCGGCCCCAGCCACGGCTGCGACATCAACAACAGCAATACCTGCAAGTAGCCTGCACTTCTAAGACAGCCTTATCCGCCGAGCTGCGCGAGGGACTCGGACACTTCGCGTAGCTCGACGGTTTGTACCATGGGCTCCGTCGCCAGCTGCGTTTCCCGGGCAATCGCCTGCTGGCAGTACTGCAGCCCTCCCAGGATGCGCTCGATCCGGAACTCGAATTCATGCAGTCCAGCAGCGCCCGCGATCGCGAGGGCCTCCTTCATGAGCACTGCAGCGCGGCGGTACCGTCCGAATCGCGCCTGTCCGATCCCCTGTTTCAGGTAGAAGTCCGTCCGGATGTTGGGCGGCATGTCTGCGAGCCGGTCTTCGCAGCGTTCCCGCCAGCGGGCGAACCCAACGTGATCCCGCCGATACGACGCGCAATGCATCAACTCGATCACCGCGTTACTGACACAGTCTTGCGTGCGGCCGCGGCGGAACACCTCTGCCAGCGCGCGTTCGGCTCCGGTCGCGTCGCCGAGGCTGAGGAGCATGGTTCCCACGTCACCCAGCGCGCGGAGGCGGGCATCGTCCTCTTCGTACAGCTGGAAGGCCTGCCACGCGTGCGGGATCGCCTCGGCTGATTGCCCCATGTAGTAGAGCGCCGCGGCAATGCCCTGCTCTGCGCGGGCCTCGACATCCCGCTCGCCGGCGGTGCGGGCGTCCGCGAGGACCCCCGCGAGCCGGCGCTCGGCATCCGCGAGGTTGCCGCGGCCGAGCATCGTGTTCGCCCGACCGATCCGGCTGAGCAACCCTGAATAGCGGTCGCCCGCGAGCGTCGCCAGCTCCCCGGCTTCGGTGTAGGCGGCGTCCGCCTCGTCGAACCGGTTGAGCTTGCGGTGCACGCGCGCGAATCGCAGCTGCGCCGCGACCGCGTCGGTGGACGACAACCGGCTCCCCACGACTACCAACAGCGTCGTGAGCACGTCGAGCGCTTCTTCGAGACGCTGCTCGACCTCGAGGAAGTGGGCGTAGGCAAACAGCGCCGGCGAGATGAGCTGGACGTCCCCGAGGCTGTAGGAGTCCGACGCGCTGTCGGCGATCCCGTGCACGTGCGCGCCCTCGGTGGCCGCGGCCCGGAGCTCGCGGCAGAACCGATCGGTCGCCACCCACTGGTAATGGAAGGCGTCCTTCGAAATCGGAGCCCGGTCCGGCGCGAGCAGGTCCACCAGCCGTAGCGCGAGAAACGCGCCTTGTCCCAGGCGCGCTTCCAGCGTGGTGGCCGACTCGGGACCCGACACTCGCTGGAGGAAAATGGCGTGTGGCAACGATTCGAACCTCAGACGCGAAACCGGCATCCCTCGTGTCTCCGAGTGTGAGGCTAGCTAGCTGGCAAATCCACCCAAGGGCAGGGGCTATGCCTCATCGCAACGTGCGGCCGGCCCAGAACATAGCGTTTTCGCGCTCCTTGCGTTAGGCCGCAGATTTCGCGTTTTCTGGCTTTTCGCCGCATCGTTCGGATGCCGGCCCGGCGGCCGCTTCCCCCCTATTCCCGCCCATGCGCCGGGGCATTACCCTCGCCGAACTCGTGGTCGTGCTGGCGATTCTCGCCATGGTGACGGCCGTCACACTGCCTCGCCTGGCCGGCTTTCGGGACTGGATCGCGGTCGACACGGCGGCCCAGGAGGTGATCGCGGCGATCGCCGTCGCCCGGAGTGCGGCCGTCATGCAGGGCACCCGCAGCCGGGCGGTGATCGCCGCCGACTCGCTGCGGATCGACCGCTGGGGGGAGGACTCGTGGGGCGCGCTGCATCGCTGGCCGGGCCCGCAGCGGCGTGGCGTGGCGCTCGAGGTGTCGAACCCCGTGGTCGTCTTCGACCCGATCGGCCTGGCGTGGGGAGTATCCAATACGACGGTCGTGTTGCGACGAGGAACGCGCACCGTGAGCATCACCGTCTCCCGCCTGGGGAGGGTGAAGGGGTGGTAGGGGCGGGTGCAACCATTCCCGGGGGACGGGCATCAAACGGGTGGAGTCGGAATTCGGTCTGGCGGGGGGGTGAAACATCCGGCCCAGCCGGCCGTATCAAGGTAGAGCAATCGCGCAAGGGTCGCGGCCGAAGTGTGACGGCCACTTCGCCCGACCGCCAACCCGGGGAGTTGTCAGCCCCGGGTTTGGTTTTTCTAGGATCCGGGTGAGCGAATCCCCACCGCCTCGAAGCTGAACGTGACGCGATCGGCGACGCGAACAGTGCCGGCGGGTCCGCCGCGATACGGCCTGATGCCGAAGTCGGTCTGTTTCACCGAGAAACCGCCGGTCGCGCGTAGCGTGTCGGTGCCGATCCCGGCCCGGATGTCACAGCTCACATCACGGGTCTGTCCGGCGAGGGTGAGCCGGCCCTGCACCTGGAATCCGTCAGCGGTAGGGCTCACGGCCGTGGAGACGAAGCTGATCTCGGGGTACACATCCGCGTGCAGGACCTCGGTCCGCATGGCGTGGGTGACCTTGCGGGTTTCGGCGGTGTCGGACGACGTGAGCACTGCGAGACTGTCGACCGGTACGACGATTTCCACGCGTGATTGGGCGGGTGTGTCCGGGTAGTAGACGACCCGTCCCACAAACGCGCGGGCGCGAACGACATGCGTATGGCCTGCGAAGCCGAGCAGCCCCGCTTTGCCGGTCTTCACGTCGAACCGGCTGGCGGCGGACAGCACATAGACCACGGAGTCCGGCTCGACCCCCTGGGCCCAGGCGGGCGCGGAGCCGAGCGAGATCATTCCTGCCACGAGTGCGCACCGTACGGAGGTCATCGTCGACCCGGCGCGAGATAGCGGTTCAGCCCTTGCTCGAAGGGGATCGGCCGAATGCCGAACACCGACTCGATGGCGTTGTCCGGCGTGGCGCTGCCTTCGACCAGCATTTGCAGCTGATCGCTCGTGAGCGGTGCCGCGGCGCCGAGCAGATCGAACGCGCCGGCGGCCGCCCGCGCGAGTGCGAGTGGCATGTGGACGAGGGGGCGGGGGTGGCCGGCGGCCCGCCCGATCGCGAGCAAGAACTCCTCGTAGGTCAGCACCTGCGGCCCGCCCAGCTCGAACACGCCCGAGAGCGAGGGCTGTTCGACCGAGAGCGCGAACGCGAGGGCCACGTCCTCGACCCAGACGGGCTGCGTGGGGAAGCGGCCGTCGCCGAACACCGGCACGACGGGGGACCAGCGGTGCAGCCGCGCGAGGGTGCGGATCGGCGCGCTCTCCGGGCCGCTGATGATCGATGGTCGGAAGACGGCGTGCGAGAGCCCCGAGGCGCGGACCAGCTGCTCGGCGTGCCATTTCGTTCGATGATAGGGGGTCGCGCCACGCTCATCCCGCGCGCCGACCGCGCTCATGTGGACGAACCGCTCGATGCCGGCCTGGCGCGCCGCCTCGACCACCCGGCGGGTGCCATCCACGTGCACGGCGTGAAAGGTGGCGGGGCCCTTCTCGACGATGATGCCGACCAGGTGCACGACGGCGTGTGCGCCACGCGTGAGCGTCGTGAGCGCCGCGACGTCGGCCAGATCACCGGGGACGAGCTCGACCCCGAGGCTCACGAGGGTCCGCGCCTGGATCGGGCGGCGCACCAGCGCGCGGACCGCATGTCCGCGGCGCGTCAGCACCGCGGCAATGTGCCGGCCCACGAACCCGGTGGCACCGGTGACGGCGATCAGCACGAGCGGAAACGGTCAGGTAGACGCGGTACCGCTCTCGTCGAGGAACACGAGCGTGCGGCGCCGCGCGACCACTGAGGCCAGTGCCTCGTAGACCTTGGGATCGAGCACTGTGCCTGCCAGGTCGGCTGCCCGCTGCACCGCCTTCTCCGGGGTCATCTTCTCCTGGTAGGCGCGCGAGGTGCTGAGGGCGTCGAACACCTCGGCGGCACCGATGATGCGGCCGCCCATCGGGATCTCCTCGCCACGCAGCCCGTCAGGGTAGCCCGTCCCATCCCACCGCTCGTGGTGATGCCGCACTGCCGGGATGATGTCGCCAAGGTGTGCGAGCGGCGCGAGGATCTGGGACCCGATGACGACGTGCTGCTTGACGTGCTCGAACTCGTCGGGGGTGAGCGCCCCCTGCTTGTTCAGAACCGATTCGCGCGTCCCGATCTTGCCGATATCGTGCAGCCGGCCCGCGACCCGCACGTGCTCGACCTCCTCCTCCGGGATTCCGAGCTCGTGGGCTATGGTGGCGGACAGGTCGGCCACGCGGGCCGAATGCCCCCGCATATAGGGGTCTTTCGCCTCGAGGGCGTTCACGAGGGCCTCGAGCGTGGCGATCGAAAGCCGCTCCAGCTTCATGCGCTCGCGCTGGAGCTCGGCCGCGCGGGTGCTGACCTCCTCCTTGAGCCATTGGTTCAGCTGGCGATTCTCGAGGAGCATCTCGCGCCGCTTGAGGGCCCGCTGGACCGCGCGCCCCAGGTCGGCGAGCTCGATCGGCTTGGTGAGGTAGTCCATGGCGCCCCGCTGCATGCACAGCGCGGCACTGGTCGCGTCGTTCACGGCGGTGAGCATCAGGATGGCGAGCTCCGGCTCGATTTCGATGGCCTGGGGCACCAGGTCGACGCCGCTGGTGCCGGGCATCCGAATGTCGCACAGCATGAGCGCGATGCGGTGGCGCCGGAGCTGCTGCAGGGCTTCCTCACCGGTGCCCGCGGCGTACACTTCGTACTGCTGTTGCATGAGGAATTTCTTGAGGGCGTTCCGGATAGGCTCCTCGTCGTCCACGACGAGGAGCTGGATGGGACCCGTCACATCGGCCACGGCGGTCCTCCTTCACTAACCTGCAACGAAGGTGACGTCGACCCGCTCCGGCAGCAAGCCCGCCCCGTGGGCGCGAGCGAGCAACTCACTCACGGCTTGTCGGCCGGTCGGGCCGTAGTCCACCGTGTAGGTGTTGACGTACATCCCGACGAACCGATCGATGCGCGACGCGTCGAGGCCGCGGCCGTAGGTCGTCGCGTGCGCCAGGGCCTCGGCGCGATGGGCGAGGCCGTACTGGATGCTGGCTTTGAGATCCCGGGCGATGTCCCGCATCAGCGCCTCTCCCAAGTCGCGACGCACCACGTTGCCGCCGAGCGGCAGCGGTAGTCCCGTCTCGTCGTGCCACCATTCGCCCAGGTCGACCCACAGATGCAGGCCGCGGTCGGCGTAGGTGAGCTGCCCCTCGTGGATGAGGAGCCCCGCCTCCGCGCGACCCGCCGCTACGTACTCCTCGATCTGATCGAACGGCACGACGACATGGCGCGCGGCCGGCTGGTACAGCTTGAGCGCCAGAAACGCCGTGGTGAGCTCGCCCGGGACGGCGACGAGCAGGCTCTCATCGCCGAGCGCCGCCTGCGGATCAGCGGGGCGCGGCCCGCGGGCCACGATCCGCGGACCATAGCCGTCGCCGACGCTCGCTCCGTGAGCGAGCAGCGCGTAGCGATCGGCGAGGTAGGCGTACGCGTGGAGCGACACGGCCGTCACTTCCAGCTCGCCGGCGAGGGCGCGCCGGTTCAACGACTCGATGTCGCCGAGCTCATGCACGTAGCGGCGGTCGCCCGTGTCGATCCTCCCGGCGGCGAGCGCCCAAAACATGAACGCGTCATCCGCGTCCGGGCTGTGCGCGAGGCGGATCGTGCGGCTGGTGTCAGTTGCCACGCGGTGCCGCCCGTGCCGCCCCTGCCGCCTTTGCGGCCTGTTCGTGGAACGCATCGAGATTCTCCGCGTGATCGCCGTACTCGGGCCGCCGGCGCGTCCGCTCCGCCGCCTCGTGTCTGAGGAAGTCCCGGTAGGCGCGTCGTGCCCCCGCCGTGTCCCGCTCGAGCTCGAGCCCGCGGGCCCGCAACATGTACCCGAAGAGGTGGGTGGGGACGGTCCGGCGGATGGTGTCCGCTTGGGCCAGCGCCGCCGCCGCGTTGCCGCCGGTCAGGTCGAGCACGCCGATGTGGTAGCGGGCGTCCACGTCCAGCGCCGGCAGCATCGTGTACGCCTGGAGCGCCATGGGGAGGAAGAACGCCGCGCTGTCCGCCTTGCCCTGCGTGTGCAGCATCATGACCCGGTTGTAGAGCCGGGTGGCGCGTTCCTCGGGGGACATCTGCGAAATGTCGGGAGGCGGGAGACGGGAGGCGGGAGCGGTTTCGTCTCGCGCCTCCCGACTCCCGTCTCCCGAGGAGCCACCGAGCCGGAACGCAACCACGGTGAGTAGTGCTCCCAACGCCGCCCCGGCCACTCCCCAGGGAAGGCCGGCCCGCCATCCGGCGGTGTGAGGGCCCCCCACTTGGGCACCGCACTTGTGACAGAACCTCGCAGTGGCGGCGAGCGGCGCTCCGCACGCGTGACAATTCATTGAGGCCAGAATCTAACTGGCAGGAATCTGAGAGGCAGCATAGTGTAGTCCCCATGAGCGCCCCTTTCCCGGGACAGGACCGCGCCAAGCACATGGGCGAGTTGAAGCGCGGTGACGAACGGTGGGAAGTGTTCGTCGAGATGCAGCCCGACGCCGAAGTGGGTGCCGTGCGCGGGCGCGTGCACTTCGTGAATGGGGAGCGCCGTCGCACCACGAGTTGGATCTTCCTCGAGGTCTCGGAACGTGAGATCCAGGAGCGTTTCGGTGAATTTTCGGCCGTCGAGCTGTGGCACTTCGTGGCGGCCCTGGACGGCTAACTGCGTGGAAAACTCTGCATGTTGTGCACATTTCCGTTCGCAGCTTGGCAGGCCGCGCGCCCATCTAGAGTGCCCGATGGGGCATCTGTTGCACCAATGACACGAAACGGTTGACACCTCGCAACGTCGCCTGTACCTTCCCGCATGCCGGCAGTTCTCGTTTCCCCTGGGTTCATCGGGCGCCCGCCGTCCGCGACCCCCGGTCGGGGCCGCTTGGTTGGTGGCATCGTCTGTGCACGCCCCTCTCACGGACCGTTTTAGGAGACCGATCTTATGACCGCGACGTTGGAGCCGACCACAGCCACCCCCGGGGCGAAGCCGGCGGCGGGCGCGTCACCCGCCGACGTGGTGCGGAAGGCGAAGGAAGCCGGTGTGCAGGTGGTGGACCTGAAGTTCACCGACCTGCCGGGCACGTGGCAACACTTTTCGATCCCGCTGAAGGAGTTGACCGAAGATCTGTTTGCCGAGGGGATCGGGTTTGACGGCTCCTCGATTCGCGGGTTCCAGGCCATCAACGAGAGCGACATGCTGCTGTTCCCGGATCCCGCGAGTGCCTTCGTCGATCCGTGCCTCGGCGTCCCGACCCTGTCGCTGACCTGCGACGTGGGAGACCCGGTGACGGGCAAGCGCTACTCGCGCGACCCGCGCTACGTGGCGCAGAAAGCGGAGCAGCACCTCGTGAAGACGGGGATCGCCACGACCTCCTATTACGGCCCGGAAGCCGAGTTCTACATCTTCAACTCGGTGCGCTTCGACCAGAACGCGCACGAGGGCTACTACCACATCGACTCCGAGGAGGGGATCTGGAACTCGGGGACGAACGGGGGCGGCCCGAACCCGGGGCACCGGCCGCGGCACAAGGAGGGATACTTCCCCGTGCCTCCGGTGGACAAGCTGCAAGACCTGCGGTCCAAGATCATGCTGGCGATGATGGCGTCGGGCATCGACGTCGAGGTGCACCATCACGAGGTGGGCACGGCGGGGCAGACCGAGATCGACATGCGGTTCACGACCCTGACCCGCATGGCGGACCAGCTGATGATGTACAAGTACATCGTGAAGAACGTGTGCGCGCAGAACGGCTACACCGCGACGTTCATGCCGAAGCCGCTGTTCGGAGACAACGGCTCGGGAATGCACGTGCACATGAGTCTGTGGAAGGACGGGAAGAACCTGTTCTTCGACGCCAACGGGTACGCGCTGATCTCGGACGCGGCGCGCTGGTACATCGGCGGGCTGATCAAGCATGCCTCGGCGATCCTTGCCTTCGCCGCCCCGACGACCAACAGCTACCGGCGACTGGTGCCGGGCTACGAGGCGCCGATCAACTTGATTTACTCGCAGCGCAACCGCTCGGCGATCTGCCGCATCCCCGTGTACTCCAAGTCGCCGAAGGCGAAGCGCATCGAGTTCCGGGCGCCCGATCCGTCGTCGAACCCATACCTCACGTTCGCGGCGCTGTTGATGGCGGGCCTGGACGGCGTCAAGCACAAGATCGAGCCGCCGAAGCCGATGGATGTGGACTTGTATGAGCTCGAGCCCGAGGAGCGCAAGCATGTAAAGAACACGCCGGGCTCGCTGAACGAGTCGCTCGTGGCGCTCGAGGCGGACCAGGCCTTCCTGCTCGAGGGCGGGGTCTTCACACCCGACCTGATCGAGACGTGGCTCGCCTACAAACGCGCCAAGGAGATCGATCCGGTGGCGCTGCGCCCGCATCCGTACGAGTTCTTCTTGTATTACGACGTGTAAGCGAAGGCGGTAGAAGATGGTAGAGGGCGGTAGAGGGATCTCCCCTTTACCGCCCTCTGCCGTCTTCTACCGCCCTCTACCGACCTCTATCTTAGTGCCCATGACCGCCACCGCCGCCGACACCCGCGACATCCTCGACGAGCTGAAAAAGCGCCGCGTCCGGTTCCTGCTGCTGCAGTTCACCGACCTGTTGGGCGTCAACAAGGCCGTGGAGGTGCCCGCGTCCCAGTTTGAGAAGGCGTTGGCCGGCGAGGTGACGTTCGACGGCTCGGCGCTCGAGGGGTTTGCGCGCGTGGAGGAGGCCGACGCCCTGCTCGTGCCGGATCTCGCGAGCTTTCGCGTGTTTCCCTGGGACAGTGGCGGCTCGGAAGGAGCCGATGGCGCGGCCGGCGCGGGAGGGGTCGTGGCGCGGCTCATCTGCGACATCCGCTACCCGGACGGGCGACCGTTCGAGGGATGTCCGCGCACGACCTTGAAGCGGCAGATCGAGCGGGCCACCAAGCTGGGCTTTACCATGCGCGTCGGGTGCGAGGTGGAGTTCTTCATTTTCGAGCGGAGCGAGCGCGGCGAGCCCACGACCCGCACACTCGATGCCGGTAGCTACTTCGATCTCGTCCCGGTGGACCGTGGGGAGCAGGCGCGCCGCGTCATCGTGGCGGCCCTGGAGGAGATGAAGCTGAGCTCCGAGGCGTCCCATCACGAGGTGGCCCGAGGCCAGCACGAGATCGACCTGGGATACGCGGACCCGCTCACGATGGCCGACCATCTCGCGAGCCTGCGCTTCGTCGTGCGCACCATCGCGGTGCGACACGGCCTCGTCGCGACCTTCATGCCCAAGCCGCTGTACGGGCGCAACGGGTCGGGGATGCACACGCACCAGTCCCTGTTTGCCAAGGGGAAAAACGCGTTCTTCGACCCGCGGGGGCCGATCCAGCTCTCCGAGGTCGGCCGCTGGTACATCGGCGGGCTGCTGCGGCACGCGCGCGGCTACTGCGCGGTGACGAATCCGCTGGTGAACTCGTACAAGCGCCTCGTGCCCGGGTACGAGGCGCCGGTGAACGTCTCCTGGTCCACGCAGAACGTGTCTCCCCTCATCCGGGTGCCGGCCCAGCGTGCCGAGGCCACGCGCTGCGAAAACCGGATGCCCGATCCGTCGGCGAATCCGTACCTCGCGCTCGGCGTGCAATTGGCCGCCGGCCTGGACGGCGTCCAGGAGCGGATCGACCCTGGCGAGCCCGTGAACAAGAACATCGCCCGCATGTCGTACCGGGAGCGCCGTCGCTTCCGCATCGACGACCTGCCGCGCGATCTGCACGAAGCGCTCGATTATTTGGAGAAGGACGGGGTGATCCGCGAGGCCCTGGGCGACCACATCTACGAGCGCTACCTCGACGCCAAGCGCGAGGAGTGGCAGGAGTACATCGGACAGGTGAGTGAGTGGGAGTTGAA